>Ga0207058_1044_pt1 | contig 28111 bp, 30 predicted proteins | sample Alteio_BWMinCont_34_FD_153271 | JGI IMG/M metagenome (GOLD analysis project Ga0207058, IMG submission 153271) | Enriched cells from forest soil in Barre Woods Harvard Forest LTER site, Petersham, Massachusetts, United States -... | ecosystem: Environmental > Terrestrial > Soil > Temperate forest >...
AGCGAGCCTTTTTTGTCATTGGCCGGCGATACGCCACCCAGCGTCACGTCATGGTAAATGGTCACGTCATCACCGATGGTGGACGTCTCGCCGATGACAATCCCCATACCGTGATCGATGAAGAGCCGTTTGCCGATTTTGGCACCGGGATGAATCTCGATGCCGGTGATGAAACGGCTTATCGTCGAAAGGAAGCGCGCCGGAAGCTTGAGGCCGCTATTCCATAACCAATGAGAAACTTTATAAAAAAGAATGGCATGCAAGCCAGGATAGCACAAAATAATCTCCAACCGCGAACGGGCGGCCGGGTCACGGGCGAACACTGAATCGATTTCATTCACTATTCTCTTGAACATGGTACCCTAAATTCAATATAACTACGCACTTCAACAAATTAGTATATCACCCCCAACCAAGCAATCATTTATATGCCTGAAATCATCATCAACGGTTCCGAAGGCCGCATCGAAGGCCGCTATCACGCCAGCGAACATAAGGGCGCACCGGTCGTGCTCGTCCTGCATCCGCACCCGCTTTACGGCGGCACGATGAATAATAAAATCGTCTACCGGCTGTACCATATCTTCGCGCAGAACGGGTTTTCGGTATTGCGCTTCAATTTCCGCGGTGTCGGCAAATCGCAGGGCAAATACGACAACGGCATTGGCGAACTGACCGACGCCGCCACGGCGCTCGACTGGCTGCAACAACAGAATCAGGACGCGCCGACCTGCTGGATCAGCGGGTTTTCGTTCGGCGCCTGGATCGCACTGCAACTTTTGATGCGCCGCCCGGAAATCGAGGGCTTCGCCGCCATATCGCCGCCGGCTAATCTCTATGATTTTTCGTTCCTGTCTCCCTGCCCCGCCGCCGGGATTATTACCCAGGGCGATAAGGACGACGTCGTGTCCGAGGAATCGGTGGCCAAGCTGGCGGAGCGGCTGGGCGCGCAGCATAATTCACGACTCGAATACCGGAAAATCGCCGGCGCCGACCATTATTACCGCGGCGTCGAGGATGAATTAGGCAACGTCGTCAATGACTACATCGTCCGCCGCATGGCCGATTTCAAGCAAAAGCGCAAAGTTCGCCCGGACAGGAAAAGACGCCAGTTGCCGCGGGATTGATTGAATATCTCGTCGCTCCCGCGTAGGCGGGAATGACGTATCAAAACGGAATCTCGTCATCCAGAAGTTCGCTAGCCGGTTTGGTTGCGGCAGCGGGAGCAGCGGCAGGAGCGGATTGCTGGCCCTGGCCGTAGGAAGCATTGTCGTTGCTGCCATCGCGGTTACGCGAATCGAGCATGGTAAGCTGCGAGCCGAAGCCTTGCAACACCACTTCCGTGGTGTATTTTTCTGCGCCCGACTGATCGGTCCATTTGCGCGTCTGCAGCTGGCCTTCGACATATACTTTCGCGCCTTTTTTGAGGTAATTCTTGACGATGCCGACGAGGCCGTCGCTGAAAACCACGACGCGGTGCCATTCGGTTTTTTCCTTGCGCTCGCCGGTATTGCGGTCTTTCCACGACTCGCTGGTCGCCAGCGTGAAATTAGCGATTTCGCGCCCGTCCTGCGTCGAACGGATTTCCGGGTCCTTGCCCAAATTGCCCACCAGAATGACTTTGTTTACGCTGCCTGCCATAACATTCTCCTCCGTTTAAATATGGATGACCATATAAACAGAAAAAAATCGCAATGCCAGTGAATTTTAATATAATGGAAACGCCGGGGAAGGATTATCCAACCAGCTGCAGCAGCGCCGGGTTGAGCTTGTTGGCCTGCGCGGCCACGGCGATGGCGGCATTGAACTGCACATTCGCCAGCGACGTCTGCGTCGAAGCGGCGGCAAAATCGGTATCGCTGAGCGAAGACTGCGCCGCCTGCTGGTTGGTGACGGCGGAATCGACATTCGCCGACGCGTAATTGAGCGTTTGCTGGAAGGCGCCGATACTCGCCTGCGTGCCCGTCACCGCGTTCAGCGCATTGCCGATTGCGGTCAGCGCCTGGTTCGCGCCATCCGTGGTTGAAATGTCCAGCGGCCCGCCGAACAGGCTGCCCGTGGACTGACTGGAAATCGAAAGCGTATTATCGCTGCTGCCGGCCTCCTGGCCGAGCAGGGAATTAAGCGATAACGCATTACCGCCGCTTAAGGTGCCGTCCAATGTATTCTGGCCGTTGAAAGAGGTCGTCCCGGCAATGCTGTCAACCCCGCTTGCGATTTGCTGGAACTGCTGATTCAGCTGGTTGCGGGTGTTGGCGTTCAGCGTCGGCGACGCGGCCTGCGCCGCCAGGGACTGCAACTGACCAAGAGCACCCTGAATCTGCTCGATGCCGCCGCTGGCGACCTGCGTCAGGCTCAATGCCTGCGCCAGATTTCCCGATACGGTGTTGAGCGCCGCGGTCTGCGATTGCAATTGCGCCGCGATGGAAACCGCTGCGACGTCATCCGTCGGCGGAGCGTTGGTCACAATATTGGCCAGCGCCGCCTGCAAGTTATTGCCGGCGTTCGTGACGCTTTGCGGCGTGGTGCCGCTAATTCCGCCTAATGAGGTGATATCCATAAATATATCCTCCTGATAATGCCGACCGCATGGCCGACCCAACCCTAACTGGGCCGAATCACACTACTTCATGGTTTAATATACACCATAAACCTTACCGAAAGGTTAATCAATAGATATTACGGCAGGTCGAGAAGATTTCTTGCAAATTCAGCCGGTTCAAATGGGTTTAAATCCTCAATGCCTTCGCCGGTGCCGATGAAATGGATGGGAATCCGGCATTGTTTCGCCAGCGCCACGACGATGCCGCCCTTGGCCGTGCCGTCGAGCTTGGTGATGATGAGCCCGCTGACCTGCGCCAAGTCGCTAAATGCCTGCACCTGGCTTAAAGCATTTTGTCCGGTAGTGGCATCAAGCATTTGAATTACATGGTGTGGAGCCGATGGGTCAATCTTTTTTAGCGCCTTGATAATTTTCTGGAGTTCCGCCATCAAATTGGCCTTATTCTGCAAGCGCCCGGCCGTATCGATGAGCAGCACGTCGGCATGCTCCGCCTTCGCCTGTGCGTAAGCGCGGAAAGCGACCGCAGCCGGATCGGAATTGGCTTCGCCGGTAATGACCGGAATCTGCGAGCGTTTTCCCCAGACCTGCAACTGCTCGACCGCCGCGGCACGAAACGTATCCGCCGCCGCCAGCATGACTTTCAAGCCCTGGTTTTTAAATTGTGCGGCAAGCTTGCCGATCGTCGTCGTCTTGCCGTTGCCGTTGACGCCGACCATTAAAATGGTGGTTGGGGATCGGGGATTAGGGATTGGTAAAAGTAAGGGTTGGGCCAACGGCTGCAAAATCTTGGCAATTTCGTCAGCCAGGAATTGGCGCACTTCCTGCGGTGTAATATCCTTGTTGAATTTCTGGTCAGCCAATGCCGCCGTCAATTCCACCGCCGTCTTCGCGCCCAAATCCGCTTCGATCAATAGTTCCTCCAAGGCTCCCAATGAATCGTTATCGAGTTTCGCTTTGGTGAAAATATCGGCGATGCCGCCGGTGAGCTTGCCGGAGGTTTTGCTGAAACCGGATTTGAGTTTTGCTAGAATGCTCATATTCAACCACGCAAATTTTTTCGTAACGCAATTCTGCTATGGCCTTTGGGCTTATCTTCTAAGGTTAGGCATCGTTGATAGCCAAGTTTTTCATAAAATTCCGGTGCTTCAAAACTAGCCGTCCACAACATCGATTTTGTAATACCTTTACCGACGGCTTGCGACTCAAGAGATAAAACCAATTGTCGGCCAATCCCCATATTTCTCCTGGATTCTAAAACCCAAACATCGGAGATATACAGCCAATCGTCATAAATCCTTCCTATCGCACCACCAATAAACGTATCACGATCATAAACGACAGCATGTATAGGAATTTCTTCAGATAGAGGAATATTTTTTTCAACGGCGTAATGTTTTATGCCAGAGGATATTTTTTCTAATTCTTCCGGCGATAAATCACGAACATGCACATTAATTTTCTGCTCCATATTATGTTCCCGTCATTGCGAAAGCTGGGCTGGGCTTCGTCGCTAATGCTCCTCGCAATGACGAGTCACCGGCATCCACAATCTCCACCTCGACCACGCTTCCGGGTTCGCAATCCCTGTCCAGTTCCACTACGGTAAAATGTTCGGTACGACCAGTGCGCTCTTTTTCTACGATAAGCTGGGCAGTTTTGCCGATTTGTGATTGCAGGTAATGTTCCAACTGCTTGTCGCCCGCTTCGCGCAACCGGCTCGCGCGTTCCTTGCGAATGGCTTTGGGCACTTGCGGCATTCTCGCCGCCGGCGTACCGGGCCGCGAGGAATAAGGAAATACGTGCAGATAGGTAAGCCCGGCTTCTGGCACCAGTCTCAATGTATTTGCAAACATCTCCTCCGATTCCGTCGGAAACCCGGCAATGATATCAGCGCCGAACACCACGTCGGGGCGCAAACTCCGAACGCGGGTGCAGAAATCCAGAATATCCTGTCTGGAATGCCGCCGCTTCATGCGCTTTAAAACCATGTCGTCGCCGGCTTGCAAGCTGATATGGATATGCGGCATCAGACGAGGTTCCTCAGCGATCAACCGATACAAATCCTCATCGACCTCCACCGCATCGATTGACGACAGGCGCAAACGCGGTAATTCCGGCACCAGCGCCAGCAGTCGGCGCATCATCTGCCCGAGCGTCGGCTGCCCCGGCAAATCTTTGCCATAATCGCTTATATCAACGCCGGTTAAGACGACTTCCTTATACCCCACTTCAACTAATTTCCTGACCTGCGCCACGATGTCGCCCATCGGCGCCGAGCGGCTATTGCCGCGGCCGTAAGGAATGATGCAAAACGTGCAGCGGTGGTCGCAACCGTTCTGCACCTGGACGAACGCGCGCGCCCTGCCCTCAAAACTCGTCACCAGATGCGACGCTGTTTCCTTCACCGACATGATGTCGTTGACGAGGACTTTTTCTTCGTCATTGCGAACGAAGTGAAGCAATCCAGTCTGGATTGCCGCGTCGCCTACGGCTCCTCGCAATGACGAATAACTCTTTGCCTCCAGCTTCTCCTGATTGCCGATCACCTTATCCACTTCTTCCATCTCGGCATATTGCTGCGGGTTTATCTGCGCCGAGCAGCCGGTAACGATGATCTTCGCATTCGGATTTTCCTTGCGCGACTTGCGGATGGCCTGGCGCACCTGCCGCTCGGCTTCGCTGGTCACGGCACAACTATTGAATATAATCGCGCCTTCCAACCCGGCTTCCTGCGCCTGCTGCTTGATGACTTCGCCTTCGTAACTATTGAGGCGGCAACCGAAATTGATGACGGAGACGGTCATAAGAGCAATCCCATTACTAAATCATTGGAATATTGCCCATCTATTTTAGTGGCATTGCGCTTTAATCCTTCAACTACAAACCCAAATTTTTGGTAAAGCGATATCGCACGCTCATTTTTTTCTCGCACCTCTAATTCTACTCTCGAAAGGCCTTTATTTTTTGCTTTTTCGATCGTTGCTTTTATCAGCGCTTTGCCTATGCCTTGCCCGCGATAGGAAGCTAGCACCCCCATACCTAATATTCCCGAATGAGCATAAAGAGGGCGATTACGGGACGCAATATCGCACCATCCGACCACTTTATCTTTAACCACTGCAACGTAATGTGGCATGTCATTTTGTAATTGCTCGAGAATAAATGTCTGCGTTTTTTCCAAAGGTGGCCCTTTCAAAGCGGCAAGGTATAGCCCTTCTCGCGCCACACTATCCAGCGCGACTGCAAAGCTTTCAATATGCTCTTTTGTAATAGGAACAATATCGTAAGCGCTCATAACTCCACCACGCCCGCAAATTCCTTCTCCACCGGCCCGGTCATCAGCACATGCCCGTCGCCGCGCCATTCGATGGAAAGCGTCCCACCCGGCATATCAATATCGGCCGCGTAGCCGGTTTTTCCCTGTTCGGCTGCCGCCACAAGCGTCGCACAGGCCGCCGTGCCGCAGGCTTTGGTGAGCCCCGCCCCGCGCTCCCACACGCGCAGCTTGATCCGGTTCGGACCAATTACCTGCGCCGCGCTGACATTGACGCGCTCGGGAAAAATAGCGATGCTCTCTTCGATGATCGCGCCATAGGTCGCTAAATCGGCCGTCTCGGCATCATCCACGAAATAAACGATGTGCGGATTGCCCATGCCGACGGCGACACCGTCCTTCAGCACGCCATAGGACAGCGGAATATGTTTGCGGTCGATACCTGCGGCCAGTGGGATGGATTTCGCATCCAGCCGCGCCGCGCCCATATCCACCATCACCAGCCATTCGCCGGTGCGCGTGCATTCAAGCAATCCCTCAGTGGTTTGAACGACGCAATGGTCGTTGCCGCTCTCATCCATGACCAGCCACGCCACGCAGCGCGTCGCATTGCCGCAGGAACCGACCTCGCTGCCGTCAGCATTGTAAATGCGCATGAAAACGCCGGCTTTCGCCGAAGGTTCCATGACAATCACCTGATCGCAGCCTTTGGTGACAGCATTATTGCGCGCAGCAATTTTCTGCACCTGCTGAGGTGTCAGGCGGATTGGCCTTTGGCGCGCATCGAAAATGACAAAATCATTCCCGGCGCCGTGCATTTTGAGAAACGGTAAGGACATAAGCCGTGAATGATAGCGATTTATCGCCCTAAAAGCTATGGCTTATGTTCACTTTAAACAGCTCCCCCGCTACCAGCTGATTGCCGTTCATATGCTGGTAGACGGGAATTTCGACATCGCCATACACCCGGAAACCCGCCGTATCAACCTCAATGCCGGGCGATAAAAGAACGCGCTCATAGCCGCTATCGTTCGGGTTTGCCGCCAATCCACGGTCATGCAGCCGATAGGAATCAATCACTTGCGCGAGTGGGGCGATTTTGATGCTGCCGATATTCCAGCCGTTGTAATAGGTTCCGATAGCGGCATCGATTTCGCTGCCGGGACGATAGCCGGCGCGGGTTAAAAACGGCTGATCCAATTGGCCATTGGCGAACCAGTTGAACTGCCCGGCGAGATTGCCCATGTGGTATGCGCCGAGCAAAAGATCGGTGCTGCCGGTGCCGATTTCAGTGTCGCGGTCGAAGTTCGGGTAGGTGTAATCGCCGGTCGGCAGCTTGAACCCGAAGGTGATTCCAGTCGACATATCGGGCGAAAATCCGGAGTAAATGCCTTTGACGCGAATGTCGCCCAGCGCATCGTGGTTGAAACCCACCACATCTCCGCTATCGTCCGTCGTCGTGAAATGCCGCCGCCAATAGGGAACCTCGACTTCAGCGCCCCAGGAGCGACTGAACATATATTCCGTCCCGGCGGTGTAGAAACTGGTCTTGATGTCCTTATCGAAATTATTCACCGCCGGCGCGCGCGACGTGCCGCTCCAGTTTTTATCCTGATTCATAAAATCATATTCAAGAAACGCCATGCCGCCCGGCTCAGTCGGGAGCATCGAACCGGTTCCAACATCGAATACGCCGCAACCACAGGCGCAGGCCCAGCTCTGGGCGGGCGCCAGCGCGGTTACGGCCGCCATTAGGGCAATAATTCTGGAATTCGTATACATAAAGTTTTTTCCTTCATTAGATTACATCAAGGCAAGCTGCGGTTTTTACACAGCGTGCACGGCTTTAATGATGATCAGCTAATGAAGGATGGCGGCGCGCGGACGTTCTGCAGCGATGCCCGGTATAAGGCGATAAGCCCAGGATGGGATCGGACGGATACAAGCGCATGGATTTCGTGGTAATCATGCGCGGGAGCCGACGATGCGATGGCTAAACTATGCCTTGCAGCATAGCATAGCGGGCATTTATCGCCGGAATGCGGTTTCGGCTTTTCCTTGCCGCTTTGCAAATCCGCCGGATTTACCCATTTGAATCCGTCCCCGGTGCAGATGAGCACACGCTCACCGAACACCGAAGACAGATGATTGCTTGGGTTATGAACGGCAAAAAACGGTAACAGCGCGCTAAACGCGACGGCCAGCGCGAGTGTTAGACTAAGCCATTTGTTTTTGTATTTCGCCATAATACACGATCTATCAATCCCCTCCCCCTGTAGGGGGGAGGGCCGGGGAGGGGGTAACGGGTACAGGTTTTCCCAAGTATCCCCCTCCCTAACCCTCCCCCCTACAGGGGGAGGGAGAAAAAATTAGCCTTCGTTTTTAGCGGCCTGGATTTCCTTGCGGCGGGCGTCGCACGCTTTTTTGATTTCCATCAGCGCCTTGCGGGCGCGGGTTCCGGCGGATTTATTGCCGCCTTCGAATTTGGCGTCTTCTTCCTGGAATACGGCGACGAGTTCGGCGATCTTACTGCTGGTAGCGGACATGAAAAGCTCCTGAATGGGGGTTGGAACGATAAAACAATAAAATGAAGTCCCGACACTTAAATGCAGATTTCGCTTTTATGCCAGCAAAATTTTAGTGATAGAATAAATCATTATATAACAATAGTTTGTCATTTATTGTGCGTCGCAGCATTTTAATGCGAATTCTATTGTGCAGTGCAGCATTTTATGCTACTATGAAACTAGGTTAAAAGGTGTCTTTTAACCGTTAACGGGAGGAGGTTTAAGAACATATGTTCCACAAAATAGCTACGTTTCTGGTCATACTCGGCGCTGCCAACATTGGCGCATCGTCGTGGTTACACATTGACCTGGTTGGGATGTTTGGCTCATTGAGTTCAACCATCAACGGGCTGGTGGGCGTATCGGGTTTGTATATGTTGTTGACAACGTATACGACCGTGCTGAGAAAAGCATAATTCGATAGCGCTATCAAGACCTGCTCCCCCGCTTCCCCTATCCTCCTACGCCAAGGCTACGGAGGACAAGTAAGGAGGCGGGGGTTTCTGTTATGTCTCCCCTTCTCTCGCATAGTCCACAAACACGATAATCAAGAAAGCGGCCAGCCCCGTCGCTTCCCACCAGTTTTGCCACATGCCGAACCCCGACATGGCGATCGTGAGATAAGACGCCAGCGTCGCCGCCATCGCCGCTGAAATCATCGGCGAATGTTGCGGTCCCACCGGCAACATGCGGCGCACGAACAGCCACAATGCCGTGAAAAAAAGACCAAAACCGATGATGCCCTGCTCAAGAAGCACATGCAGCGGCAGGTTGTGCGGATGCAGCGGCAGCTTGACCAACCCCGGCATAATCTCCTCCAACCCGCCGGGAATGGCGCGCGAACTATCGACACCCCAACCCAGCCACGGCCGTTCCTTCCACTTTTCCAGCACGAAATGCCAGATTTCCACCCGGTGCTGCGACGACCCCGGCAAATCCTTGAACATCGATGCGCGGAGTATCGGCTCGAACAGGTAAAATGCCAGCGGCAAGGCCATAAATACCAGCGGCGCCCCCCAGATAAAGGTGCGCCTGCCCGCCCGCGGCCACAGCGCCATGACGTAAAACACCGCCATCCCGGCAAGCAGGCCGGTCTTGGCGGAAAGGCTATGCAGGGAAAACAGCGCCAGCAGAAGCACCCAGGGCAACACCATCGCCAGCTTGCGATTATGAGCGCGCAAAAGCCCGATGACCGCCGGCCACACTAGCACGCTCAGCACGCATAACCCGCGGTTGATGTCCCGGCTCAGATACGTAAGTTCATCATGTTTGAGCAGCGCCGCAACCCAGGGTACCGACCCGCCGCCGGGCAACTGGCCCGAGAAGACCAGAAGCAACGCCAGTGCGACGCCGAACGCGGGCAATAAACATAATGTGCGATCGGGTTTATCGTCCTGACGTCCGGCCAGAAAAATACCCAGCAGCGCCAGCAGCAGCAAAGCGGCGCTCCGCAGCGCCGTCATCAGGCTGACCTGCGGCACAATCGACCACAGGCTGGTCAGCACCGGCCAGACAGTCAGCAGCAGCAATATGATGATGGCTTGAGGATGCGAGCGATAGATAGAACGCCAGTCAGCCAGCGCCCGCCGCTGCGGCCACGCCAGAAGCAGAAACAAAGCAACCGCGAGCGGCGCCATCGCTAGCCCGTCGATAACAGCCACCATGGGCATGAGGAGCAGGAGAATGGCGAGGGGGTAGGAGCTAAAGGTCATGAATTTTGTTGCTTATTATTTTGCATAAAAAATTGCTCTCGTCCCCCTTCGCTATCTCGCTAAAAGCTCGGTAGCTACGGCGGACACTCCGTTTCGCAAGACCGCGCCAAAGGCGCGGGCGAAACGGGTGGTGCTCGCGGCCGGAATCGAACCGGCATGACCTTGCGATCGAGGGATTTTAAGTCCCTTGCGTCTACCAATTCCGCCACGCGAGCCTGCCGGAGACAGATAACAGATGACAGATAACTGACAAATAGAAATTATAAGGTTCTTTGATGAAATTCGCTAAGCCGCCCAGTCTTCTTCCGCCACGTCCTGCGTAAACTCGAGCAGCATGTCCTTCATCCGCGCATAGGCGGCGTCCAGCGCGGCGGCATCGGTGGAACGCGCGACCAGGCTGGTCCCCAGGCGGTGCTGGCGCATGAAAGGATAGCTGCCGATTTCGACGTCCGGGCATTGCTCCTGGATGGCGGTTAAGCGTTCGGCGATGACGCCTTCGGTGATAAAGGCCGAGAGCGTCTTCGACAGCATTTTGGCGCCGCCTTTCAGTTCATGCCGCAGACCGGCGAACATGGCCTGCATGATGCTCGGCACACCGGCCATGACGAAGACGTTTTCCATGCGGAATCCTGGCGCGGCGCTGACCGGGTTTAGGATGAGCGACGCTCCCGCCGGAAGATCGGCCATTTTAAGCCGGGCGGCGTTGAGTTTTTCCTTGCCGTAATGGCGCTGCAACAGCGCTTCGGCCTCCTTGTTGCGCTCCAGCTTGACGCCGAAGGCTTTAGCGATGGCGTCGGAGGTGATATCGTCATGTGTCGGACCGATGCCGCCGGTGGTAAAGACATAATCGAATTTCGCGCGGCATTCATTCACTGTCCCGACAATGGTTTCCGTAATATCCGGAATCACGCGCACTTCGCCAATCCGGATGCCGGTTTCGTTTAACTCTTTGGCCAGCCATGCTAAATTCTTGTCCTGCGTCCGCCCGGAGAGGATTTCATTGCCGATGATGATGAGGCAGGCGTTCATGGTGCTTAGTGCTTGGTTATTGGTTCTTGGTAAGGTAAATATTATAGCATATTATCCCAAGCACCAAGCACTAAGCACCATGAACCAATCCATGTACGACGACAGCCGCCCCATCGTAATTCATAAACCCGAAGATTTTGCGGGCATGCGCCGCGCCGGGAAACTGGCCGCCGAGGTACTCGACATGATTGCACCACACGTGCAGCCCGGCATTACCACCGGCGAACTCAACGATATTTGCCATGCGATGATCGTGGGCGCAGGCGCAATCCCTGCCCCGCTCGGCTATCGCGGCTTCCCAAAATCCATCTGTACCTCGGTCAACCATGTCGTCTGCCACGGCATCCCCGGCGATCTCAGGCTCAAAGATGGCGATATCGTCAATATCGACGTCACCGTCATCGTCGATGGCTGGCACGGCGATACCAGCCGCATGTACTGGGCGGGCACACCGCCGATCAAGGCCAAGCGCCTCACCCAGATCACCTATGAAGCGATGATGCTCGGCATCGAACATGTCAAGCCGGGCAATACCGTGGGCCATATCGGCCACGCTATTCAAACCCATGCCGAAAAACACGGATTCTCGGTGGTGCGCGATTATTGCGGCCATGGGCTCGGTAAAATTTTTCATACCTCGCCTAATATTTTGCATTATGGCGAACCGGGCGAAGGGCCGGTGCTCAAGGAGGGTATGTTCTTCACCGTCGAGCCGATGATAAACGCCGGGCATTACGATACGATTTTAAGCAAGCATGATCACTGGACAGTGACGACGCGCGATAAATCGCTTTCGGCGCAGTTCGAGCATTCGCTGGGCGTGACCAAAACCGGCTATGAGATTTTTACCGGATCGCCGAAGGGGCTGAATTTCCCGCCTTATGCGTAATTAATTAACCTCGATCGGAGTATATATTATATGGCAATTGTTGGGCCGGAAGAACGAAGACGCCGCTTTGAAAATGTGCTGAAGTTAATAATAGAGCAAGGGATATCTAAAACCGAAGCATTTGCAAACTCAAACATTGGACATGGGCAACATAAGTGGCTGGGTGATTTTCCCGATCTTGAAGAAGCAATAAGAAATGCCGTAAGAGATCGTAAAGGCACTTCGGCTGAACCCACCGAAGACGATATTGATCGCATCATGTTTACCTATTATAAGCAAGTGCGGGTTCATTTGGTAAAACATCATCGGCTATCGCCTGCTGGCGCTTCAGAAATTGCCAGTCCAAATCAGCGCGGCGGCTCGCACCCACGTGCACGCTTTTTTCTAGAGGCGATAGAAAAAAATAATGTGGCTTTTTTTCAATCCTTTGGCCTCGACACCACAACAGCCGAAAAAATTATAGCGACGTATCAACCCGTTTTTTCCGGGGAACCAACAGTGCGAAATCTGCATAAGGTCAAGCAATTTGCCAGCGATGTCGCGGATTTGCTCTATAAACAAAGATTCCCTACGAAGCAACCGGATCTGGAAGACGGTCTTGAAATATAACCATGACCCCACCCAAAATCCTCTGGTTTGAAACCGGCGATCTTTATACCGTAAAGCGCGGAAAAGAAGCGGGCGAACGCCTCGGCGTGCAGGTGGATTCCGTCGATGCGTACGATTTGAGCTTCGTCGCGGACGGCGCCGTTATCGGCGTGTTTGCGGGCGGGCGCGATCTGGTTGCTTCCTACGATGCGCTGATCGTGCGTTCGTTCATGCCGTTCGTGTCCGAATCCATAACGCTGGCGCGCCTATTTCGCGATGCCGGAAAGGCCGTGGTCGACGAAAGCCTGACCGACGAAGGCTATGCCATGAGTAAAATGCATGATTATATCGTACTCGCCGCCGCCGGCGTTCCCGTTCCGCGCACGCGGCAATTCTGCGATGCGGGCGCCATGGCGACATTTGCCGCAGAGCTGGGTTATCCCTGCATCATCAAAGGCAATCACGGCTCGGAAGGGCGCCATGTTCATAAGGTCGATTCGGAGCAGCAGCTTCACAAAAAACTCATGCAATATAAGCCGGGCGAAGTGGTGATTCAGGAATTTCTGGACGCCGCTATCGATTACCGCGTTATCACCATTGGCTATCGCGCTTTGCCGGTGTATGTTTCGCGTAAGCCGCGGGCGGATGATTTCCGCACCAATTTCGAACATAATGAGGAGGTGATTGCCCGCCCGCTTTCGGAAGCGCCGCATCTGCAGGACATCGCCGAACGCGCCGCCCGCACGCTCAGGCGTGAGTTCTCCGGCGTGGATATTCGCTGCCGCGGCTCCGAGGCACTGGTGCTCGAAGCCAACCGGCGGCCGGGGTTTAAAGGGTTCGAGAAAGCCACCGGCTTTGATGTCGCCGGTGCTTTTATTGAGTATGTAGTAAAAAAGGTTGAAGATTCGCGATGACTGATGCCACGACCAAAGAAATAAAAGAAAAAATGGATCCCGGCCTTCGCCGGGACAGGCCCCTCCACACCGGCCACCGGGCGCGGCTGCGCGAGCGTTTTCTGAAAAGTCCCGAAGCGCTACCGGATTATGAATTGCTGGAGATGATTTTGTTTCCCGCCAAACCCATTGGCGATGTGAAGCCCATGGCTAAAGACCTGCTCGCGAAATTCGGCAGCTTCGGGCAGGTATTGTTCGCCACGCCGCAGGAACTGATGAAAGTCGAAGGCGTAAACGAAGCGGCGGTGGTCGCAATCAAAGTAGCCAAAGCCGCGGCCGAGCGTTTGCTTAAAGAAGAAATCGCCGACAAGCCGCTCATCAAAAGTTGGACGCAGCTGCTCGATTATTGCCGCATCCATATCGGCAATAACCAGAACGAGGAATTCCATGTGCTGTTCCTCGACCAGAAACTCCAGCTCCTCGCCGACGAGCGCCAGCAGAAGGGCACGGTCGATCACACGCCGGTCTATCCGCGCGAAGTGGTCAAGCGCGCGCTGGAAATCGGCGCGTCGAGCCTGATCCTGGTGCATAACCATCCCAGCGGCGACGTGAATCCCAGCAAGGCTGACGTCGACGTCACCAAGCAAATCATTGACGCCGCCCGCCCGCTCGGCATCGAGGTACACGACCATCTCGTCATCGGCTCAAAGAAGCATTTTTCATTCAAGTCGAAGGGGTTGATCTAATGTTGTGCTGGGGCATCGCCGAAACGCCGGGCATGATGTCGCAGGTTCGCGCGCTGGCGCTGGCGCTCGGCGCGACGCTCGACGTCAAAACGTTGCCCATCGGCAAGCCGTGGGACATGCTTCCCAATATCGCTTATGCCACGCCGCTGGGCGGACGCATTTTCAAAAATTTTATTGCCCGCGATATCAATCCGCCCTACCCCGATCTGGTCATAAGCTGCGGGCGGCGCGCATCGATGGCGGCGCTGGGGCTAAAACATGTCATCCAGAACGACAAAACAAAATTCATCCACATACACCATCCTTGCGTTCCGGTGAAATGTTTCGATCTGGTGGTGACGGTCGATCACGACAAGCTGGACGGCGCGAATGTCATCAAAACCCGCTTCGCGCTGCATTCAGTCACACCCGCTGCGCTCGCCGAGGCACGGCAACGCTCCCAACCGCGCTTCGCCGCTTATCCGACGCCACACGTCGCAGTGCTGCTCGGTGGAACGACCAACCATTACGAGTTTACGATAGAGGCGATGGCGCAGATCGTCATGGCGCTCGGACGAATGGTGAACGCAACGCCGGGATCGCTGCTGATTACGCCGTCGCGCCGCACCGGTGACGCCAACATCGCCATGCTTAAATCGGTATTTGCCGCCAATCCGCGCGTGTATATTTATGATGAAGTCGAAGAAAATCCCTATATGGGCATGCTGGCACTGGCATCGACAATTGTCGTCACCAACGATTCAATCAATATGATGAGCGAGGCCGCTGCCACCGGAAAGCCGATCTATATCCTCCCGCTGCCGAAGCATAGCAGCACCAAGCAGGCGCGCTTCGCCGACGGGCTTATCCGTGATGGCATCGCACGATTATGGAGTGGAAAACTCGAGAACTGGCATTACGACGTGAGTAATGAAATGGAAACGCTGGCGGCGGAGGTTAGGAGGCGGTTGAATTTATTGCCTTCCCATTAGGGAGTAGTACAATTTTTATTTTATAATCAGCGTGTTGGGTGCTGTAACAAAACCTTCATATTTTAGTCGTTCTAATAATCAATGAGAAATGGTAACACCTAGTTCGTTACACTTATTTTAATCTGGTGGAGAAAACATTATGATGGACGAAATGATGGACGAAGAAAAAGAAAAATCGCTTGTCGCCAAAAAAAGCAAAGATTTTACCGTAAAATTAAACCAACTGGATAAAGAAGACAGCAAATCCTTTGCTGTCGAAATTTCTTTCGATAAAGAATTTATTCGGGGAAACAAAGGTGAGGGAACTTTAAAAAGGCAAGCTTTGGACATTGGTAAACATATTGAGAAAACCCTCAAAGATAAAGGTTACGAGACTTGGGGGGCTACGCTTGCTGATGGTGATGGTGTTACCAGTGGGCAGTATGTTGATTTGGATTTTAAGCGTCCAGACAATAAAACGATTACAGATATGAAAGCTGATTTTTTGGAAGCCTATGAATCTGCCAAACAAGCCATGCGCGACACTCGGGATGTAAATCGCAAATTACGTATCGATTCGATTTCCAGGCTAATGCAAAATTCATTGTCGGCAAAAGATATCCATGTCCCCGGTGATGCTTCCAAAGAAGTGGCTGAGATCCTTTACGATAATCTGGTCGAACTGATGCAGGAAACCAACCGGCAGCGTCGGAGCCGCTAATAAAAAATAAATTGATTCCTTGGTACACGGATCATTAATGAGAAGGAATTTTATAAATCCGTCAAATGCTTCCCGCTCGCCCGCAAATCGCTGTCATACACCGGGTTATAATTCCCGTGATAAAATTCGATTTTTTCCTTGGGCGGCGGCGATGTCACACCGAATAGCTCCTTGAGCTTCGCCTCATGGCCGCGGAACAATTTCTGCCACTCAGCCAGGAAATCAGCGTAGCTCCAGCGTTCCCATTTTTCCTCAAAGCCAGCGCGGTTTTGCTTGCGCAGTATTTCATCTTCTTTCGTGAGCAAACGCATTCCCATGCAGCGCGCAGCGCTTTCAAGCACGCGCCATAAATCCTCGCGGTTTTCCGGCAACTGGTCGTGCCAGAATTCGCTCCGCAGCGGCGCCATGATGATGCCATTTGCAAAACCGGCGCGCAAAAAAGCAGTTTCGCGTAAGGTTCGGTTGCGTTTGGCCGTGTCCGATATGGTCTCGCAAAGGCGGCTGCCCACCGCCATGTCGAGGTGATCGAAATGCGCACCCACATCAACTTCGCGGCCCGATTTATCCATCATCATACTGTCGATGGCCATGCCCTTGTTGTGCGAGCTGTGGCCGGGCAACGATAGCAAACCACTCGTCATATCGCTATCCGCCGCGTTCATGTATAAATTATAAGCGCCTTCAACCGTGCGCAAACCGTCATACAGCACCGTCGTCCAGCCTTGCGTCTGATATAAATACATTGCGGCATCGACGGTAATATCGGCCAGCGTTTTGTGCAGGTACAATTTGGCGTCGCTTCGGTAGGAAAGGCCGAATTTATTGACCTTGCGCTCGCGCGGCAGCGTTGCATACATCGCGGAATCGGCTTTGAAAATACCGCCCTTATCGTCATACGCCAATTCGTCCTGCGCATAAGCGACAATGACGTGAACCGCAGCGCCACACTCTTCGCGCCGGTATTCCTGCATGTCGAGCAGATCGTTCGCCGCGATGGTAAGCGGCTGGGACAGGAGACCTGGCACGTAACCGTGCGAGGTCATTCCGGTAAAATCGCTCCAGGGTTTTTTCGTCATTCCACTGATAAATTTTTCAATGTCCCCGAGCGGTATTCGCGGCGGTAAATCACGCAGACGACGAGCGCGGTGGCCGCCATGAACAGATAGGGATGGATGAACCACGCCAGCGCCGCCAGCGCGAAATAATAAGCGCGCAGCGCATTATTGAAATGCCTGGCCGCATTGCCGATGAGATAGCCACCGCGCAGGGCCAGCGCTTCGTGCTCCTCGATATGTTCGTTATGCGGCGGGACGGCGGCGATAAAAATGCTGGCATAGTTATATTGCCGCAGCGACCAGGTGTATTTGAAGAAGGCGTAGACGAACATGATGATGAGCACGAAAATCTTCATTTCCCAGAAAAAGCTCGTGCTTTCCTTGGCAAGCGGGATCGTCCCCACGATGGCATTGACGCGGTCGTGGTAGCTCAGCATCGTCATGAGGCCGGCGACGATGAAGATGGTGGTGCTCGCGAAAAACGTGATGCTGCGCTGGAGATTGCCGATCATGATGGCGTCAAGGCTACGGTTGTCGCGCCGGAGCATTTCGCGCATCCATTGCGTGCGGTAACGATTCGTGACGGCGAGCAGGCTTTTATCGACGCGGTCTTCATGCTCGGCATAGCGCGCATAGCCGACCCAGCAGACGAGGAAAAATCCCAGCGCCAGAATCTCCTGCCAGTCATAATACATGCTATCGCCCATCGTTTTTCCCCAAAAGTTGCCGCGTCGCAGCCGTTACATCCGCCTGCCGCATCAGCGATTCGCCAACCAGAAAGCAATGGATGCCCGCTTTCTGCATACGCGTAATATCCTCATGCGACGAAATTCCGCTTTCGCAAATTATAGTTCTTTGGGGAAGAATATGCTTCGGCAATTGCTTTGCAAGCGTTTCCGACGTGGCGAGATCGACTTTGAGCGTTTTTAAATCGCGGTTGTTGATGCCGATCAGCATCGATTCAAGTTTCAGCGCCCGCTCCAGCTCCGCCGCGTCATGCACCTCCACCAGCACGTCCATTTTTAATGTAAACGCCGCCGCCTCCAACTCCCGCGCCTGCATGTCGGAAAGCGCCGCCATAATGAGCAAAATGCAATCGGCGCCCAGCGCCCGCGATTCAACGATTTGATAAGGATCGAGCATGAAATCCTTGCGCAGGACTGGTAGGTTCACGGCATCACGCGCCTCGGCCAGATAGTCATCATGTCCCTGAAAATACGGCTCGTCGGTTAGCACCGAAAGACATGCCGCACCGCCAGATTCATACGCCTTGGCCAGCGCCTCCGGACCGAAATCCTTGCGGATGACGCCCTGGCTCGGCGATGCTTTTTTGATCTCGGCAATCAGCCCGGTTTCACCCTGCCATATTTTTTGCTGGAGCGCATGCTGAAATCCACGCGGCTTGGTTGCCGCTTTCGCTTGCTTGAGCAGGGTGCTTTCAGGCATTGCCGCCTTGCGCCTGGCAATGTGCTGGCGCTTGGCGGCGCAGATTTCGGAGAGGGTGTCACTCATGGGCGTTGGTGACTCACCTCGACCAGCTTCATAAGCACCTTATGCGCGCGGCCGGAATCAATCGCTTCCTTGGCCATCGCCGCACCCGCTTTTAAATCCGCGGCTTTTCCGGCAATCACCAGACCGGCAGCAGCATTATACACCACCGCGTTGCGATAGGCATTTTCCACGCCCGACAAAGCTTCGGTCATGGCTTTAGCGTTGACTTCCGGCGTGTTGCCTTTGACTTCTTCCAGCGGCGCGCGCTTGAGGCCGGCATCTTCCGGCGTCACTTCGAAAGAGCGCACCTGACCATTTTTGAGTTCAGCCACTGTCGATGCACCCGAAAGCGTCAGCTCATCCAACCCATCGCTGCCATGCACCACCCAGGCGGCTTTCGTGCCGAGTGTCCCCAGCACATGCGCCAGCGGTTCCACCCAATCCTTTGAATAAACGCCGAGCAACTGAAAATCGGGCGCGGCGGGGTTGGATAACGGCCCGAGCAGATTAAATATCGTGCGCACGCCCAACTCCTGCCGCACCGGCGCGACGTGGCGCATGGCGGGGTGGAATTTCGGCGCCATCAGGAAACAGATGCTGCATTCGGCCAGGCATTTTTGCAGCACGGGAATTTCGGCATCGACCTTGACACCAAGCGCAGTGAGCACATCCGCCGAGCCGGATTGCGACGATACCGAACGGTTGCCATGCTTCACCACTGGCACACCGCACGCCGCCAGCACAAATGCCACAGCCGTGGAAATGTTATACGTCCCGCGCGCGTCACCGCCGGTGCCGCACGTATCGATTGCGCCCACCGGCGCCTGGATGCGCTGCGCCTTGACGCGCATGGCCGTCGCCCCGGCGCTGAGTTCCTCCACCGTCTCACCCTTAAGCCGCAACGCCATCAGGAATGCACCCACCTGCGCCGGCGTCGCCCCGCCGTTCATGATGATCTGGAACGCGCGCACCGCCACATCCTGCGGCAGGTTCTTGCCGTCAGCGAGCAGGGCAAGGATGAAGTGGAAGGGTTGGTCGGTCATAGCTGTTGTCCCGCGGAATTTTCAGTAGCGCAGATATTTGGCATCTGTGGATATAATAGGGTTTGAATTTCCTTAATACTGCTGGATAGTTCAACGGTAAAAACCTGCAAAACATCTTTCCGTCGATCCACCTCTTCGTTCTTTTGTTTAAGATATTCTTCCACAGATTGTTCGTGAAAAATAGCGGCCGCTGAGATTTTCCTGTTCCGTGTATCGATATAATCATCCGGCGCCTGATCAGCTCTGCCGGCTTTTTTCCTCACTTCTTGCCGATCTTTTTCATTATGCTGAAAAATCCGGAAAGCATTTTTGCCGCCATCAATCATCAAACGCGTATTAATCTCGAATATTGCTGAAAATACCTCTTTTATCTCAACCTTATCGACATTTGAAGCGGGATGACGTTGGGTTCGATGTCGCGCCTTTTCCAACCAATTCGATATTGTTTTGAATTGCTGGGAATAATCTTTGGGTTTGTAGTGTTGGCTCGAAGTCCGGATATATCTAGCAAAAAAACCTTCCTTGGCAGCGCCCGGTTCCAGTTTTCTAAACTTGTCCCAAAACACTTCTTTGCGAATAGGATCGATCAGACTCGCTACATGAGTGCACTCATCCCGTGTGAGTCGGTGGGAATCGGGCGCATGAATGACATATTTAAAAGCCTCGATTAACTTTCCCGCTTTTTCGGCGGCATTTTGTAGTTTTTGTATGTCTTCTGTTGCTAGAAGCATAAGTATATCTCAGATCAAATCTAAAAAATTCTTAATCAACTGATGCCCATGCTCGCTCGCGATGCTTTCGGGATGGAATTGTACACCGTGCGTATTGTGCTTTTTATGTGACAGTCCCATAATTAATCCATCATCGGCGGTAATGGCAGTGACTTCCAAACAATCAGGCAATCCGGCGCGGTCGACGATCAGCGAATGGTAGCGCGTCGCCTTGAACGGAATGGGCAACCCTTTGAAAATAGTGCGGCCTTCGTGATAAATCTCGCTGACTTTGCCGTGCATGGGCCTGGGCGCACGGACGACATGGCCACCGAAGGCTTCGCCCATAGCCTGCATGCCAAGGCATACGCCGAAAATGGGGATTTTTCCAGAGGCTTGCTTAATCAATTCCAGGCAAATACCCGATTGCTGCGGCGTGCCGGGACCGGGGGAAATGACGATGCCGTCAGGCTTCAAGGCCATAAGATCCGCCACGCCGATGGCATCGTTACGGTAAACGGCCACATCGGCTCCCAGTTCGCCTATATAATGCAACAGATTATAGGTAAAACTGTCGTAATTATCGAGTAATACAATGTTCATAAGGGAAGCTAACCTAACGCCACACGGGCAGCGGGTCAACAAAGCATATTTCCCGGCCGCTTAAAAAAATATCTTGTTATTTTCTAATAAATTCCTAAAGTTACACAGCACCAATCAGGCACCTGTTGAAATCATGGCTACACGCTATACCGACCTCAAGCCCGCATCCGGCAGCAAAACGGATTTTGTCATTCGCCGTCGCACCCCTACCCTGTCGCAATTGCTGATGATTTTTACAGCGGCGTTTGTCGCCGCCATGAGCATAATGTTAACTGCCGTCGATAAGCTGGCGCTGGGAATCATTCTGGTGATTCTTCTCGCCTCGCTCGGCTCATATGTGGCCGTGCAGCTTCAGCGCACCCGCGATCTGGTGCTGACTACGGAATTCCAGAATGCGCTGCTTGCCTCGGCGCTGGGCATACAAAATAAATTCTGCCTTATTATACGGCAGGACGGCAACATCGTGTATCTTGACCGCTCTTTCCAGGAATTGTTCCCCGATTTTTTCAAGCAGCCGCACCGTACCGTCGGCATGCTGGTCAACTACGGGAAACTATCCCAGGAAGAGAGCAAGAAAATATTCGCGGCAATCGATCGCAACACCTATGACAAGGTGGTATTCACCATCCGCGATTTCAAGGGCGATTTCCATAAGATTGTCATGTCCATTGAACCCATCCTGCGCCCCAGCGGTTTTATTTTGTTGCGCGGCCGCGAATATATCGATGAACGCAGCACCGTAAAAATAGACGACCTTACCACAACTGCTTCACCTCTTACCAAATCGACCATCGCCTTATTTTCTTACGTGATGGACACGATGGACATGGGCGTCTACATGACCGACCCTTCGGGTAATATTATTTATGCCAACCCCATATTGGAACATTGGCTCGGGTTTAAGGAAGGAGAAATCTCCGCCAGCAACCTTTCCCTGCAGGATATTATCCACCACAATGCCGACCGTACCAATGTCATTCAACCAGGCAATTATGAGGGAGTGATAACGCTTCAGAAAAAAGCCGGCGGATTTATGCAGGTTTTCATCAACCAGAAAATCATCCGCAACGACCAGCAGAAAACCATAGGTTACACGGCCCTGGTGCACAATATCATCAATCAGGGCGCCGAGGAAAAGAAGAAGTTGTGGTAATGACGGACGACAAACTCAAACATTTTATAGAGCATTCACCCATCGCGATTATCACACTTGATAATCGCGCCCATATTATCCAGGGCAACCGCGCCTTCCATTCCCTGACGAAGAACAAGTTTGCCGGCCGCCTGCCTTTGCCTTTTTCCGATCTCGTCCCCCCAGAAAAAAAAGCGGAAGCGGAGGCACTGCTGAAAAAAACCGTTCACGGTGAAATACCGGCCGAGGCGCCCACATTCGAGATCGCCCTACCCGATCAGCCTTCACTGGCCGTCTCCACCCATTTCAACCCTCCGGGTGAGGACAAGGATGCGCCCCTGATCGTATATCTCAACGACGTCACTGAAGTGAAAAATCTCATGGCCGAAGCCAAAAACCTGGACATGCGCTTTGCCCACTCGCAGAAAATGCAGGCCGTCGGGCAACTGGCCGGCGGCGTCGCGCACGATTTCAATAATCTGCTCACCGCCATGATCGGCTTTTGCGACCTGCTCCTGCTGCGCCATCCGGCCGGCGACCAATCCTTTGCCGATATCATGCAGATAAAACAGAACTCCAACCGCGCCGCCAACCTTGTGCGCCAGCTGCTGGCGTTTTCCCGCCGCCAGACATTGCAGCCAAAAATACTGGATCTGACCGACGTCCTGGCCGAGTTGTCGAATCTGGTACGAAGGCTGATCGGCGAAAACATCGAGTTGAAAATGATCCACGGCCGCGACATCGGACATGTTCGCGCCGACCAGGGACAACTGGAACAGGTGATAATCAATCTCGCCGTCAATGCCCGCGACGCTATGCCTACCGGCGGTACACTCACTATACGCACCAGTCGCAGCGTCATCGATCAGGATCATCCCCTGCCGCGCAACCTGATGGCGCCGGCCGAAGAAGACACCACCATTCCCGACGGAGAATACGTATTGGTCGAAGTCATCGATACCGGCTGCGGCATTCCCAAATCCCTGTTCCAGAAAATATTCGAGCCGTTTTTCTCGACGAAAGCCGTCGGCTCCGGCACAGGCCTCGGCCTTTCCACCGTCTACGGCATCGTCAAGCAGACCGGCGGCTATGTCTATGTCTCCAGCAAGGAAAATGTCGGCACCAGTTTCAGCCTGTTCTTCCCGAGCGTGACGCCACAGGAAGCCGCCACCGCTGTCGCTGAAAACGACGCCACCGGGCAAAGCGCCGCCGCCGACCTCACCGGCACCGGCACCATCCTGCTTGTGGAGGACGAAACGCCGGTGCGTATTTTCGCGGCGCGCGCGCTTCGCAACAAAGGTTATACCATCCTGGAAGCCGATTGCGGCGAAACGGCCATCGAGATAATGCAGAAGCATGGCCATGAGGTGGAAGTCATCGTCACCGACGTCATCATGCCGGGCATGAACGGCCCGACGATGATCGATAAAATCATCCCGCAATATCCCAACGTGAAGGTTATTTTTATTTCCGGTTATGCCGAAGACGTCTTCGTCAATAATTACGGTTCCAACCGCGGTTTCAATTTCCTGGCCAAGCCCTTCACGCTCAAGCAGCTGGCCGGTAAGATTAAAGAGGTGACGAGTAAATGAAAGTAGGTAATCATGTCTCTTTTTGACCCCCTATTTCTTTATTGCGAGCGCACCGGCCCTTCGTTTTTTGGCGAACCGCTCAATTTGCTGTCCAACGCCGTATTTTTTATCGCTGCGTGGCTCCTGTGGCGGAACTATGAAAAAAACCACAAAAAATGCGACGAAGAGCGGATAACGCTCATCGCGCTCATTACGCTGATCGGGGTGGGAAGCTCGCTCTTCCATATGGCGCCCAACCAGCTCACCCTCTATGGCGATACCATCCCGATCGCGTTGTTCGTGACTTTCTCGCTATATATATGCCTGCGCCGGTTGCTGACTCTCAGCATAAAGCAGACCTTGCTGCTCGTGGTAGGCTTCGGCATCGTCAATGCGCTGACGATCTACGTGCCGCAACCTTACCGCTTCAACGGTTCGGTAAGCTATTTTCCCTGCCTGGCTACCCTGGCGCTGATTACCTTCATCCTGCGCCGACAGCACCATGAAGCTACAACCAACTTCATCGAACTCACCGCCTTGTTCACCGTTTCGCTTACGTTCCGCTCCATCGATATGGCCATATGCCCGACATTGTCTTTCGGGACGCATTTCCTGTGGCATATCTGCAATGGCTTCATGGTGTATCTGCTGGCTCGGGCAATCCGGGAACGGCGCAAGGCTGAGCGTTAAATAGGTTGTGTTACTTCGCCGGTGCCGGTGCCGTAGGCATGTCTTTCCTGACGAAAATACTGGCCACCTGATCGCTATAGACCAGTTCCCATTTATCGTATCTCGCGCCGTTGGCATAAAGGGAAACGAAGGGGCGGCTATTCATGAGCAGCATGGCGTTGACCTGGTATTTGTCCAATACTTTTGCCCAGTCCCTGTAAAATTGCTCGAATACCTCATAGTCGGCGAGAAAATCTTCAGGATACGCGGTGCCGGCGCGGCCATCGACGAATACCGGAAATGTTCCGCCCGACCGGTAAATCATCATGCCGCCGAAATTATAATCATTGAGCAGCCGCTTGCCGGCCAGGTTGTCGCGCGCCCAGGCGATCGCCGGGCGAGAATCGAACCAGGGAGAAATCAGGTAACTGTCATTCCGCAGAAGGCCAGGCAGAGCAACGGTTATCACTATTACCGCCGCCGTCGCGCCCGCTATGCGCAGGCGCAGAGCAGGCGTTTCCGTCCAGTGCGCGTATTTCGCCAGGCCGCCGCACCACCGCTTCGCATAACCCACGAAACATTGCAGGTTGATGGCCATGTACGGAATGGAAACCAGGATAAAAACGCTGGCATGGCGGGTAGACTTCAGCATGGGCAGCAGGCACAGGGCACAGAGCACCCTATCCGCCAGCGGCGCAGTCGGTTCGCGGAAATTGGACAGCAATATGAACAACACCAGCCACAGGGAAATGCCAAAATTATTGCCGAACGTGAACGGCATCCATTCTTCGACATGCTTGTTCATGACCGTATGCAGCGAGGTCATGACGGCGTTATACAAATCGAAACCGTAGGGATTGGCAATCGGTATCGCCAAAGCGCATAAGGCCCCGATAACGCAAAGCCGGGTCAGCCAGCCCCATTGCCGCCGCCACGCCGCCTCCGCTATATAAGAGGCAAACAGCGCGAACGCGGCGAGGAAGCTGCCGTGCGTGTTGACCCATAACACCATGATAATCGGCAGCCAGAGCAGGTGGTGGTAGTTGTTTTCATCGCGGCTCCGGTGCAGCCGGAGATGACAAATCGCCACGAACAGATACCCGGCCAGCTGCGGCCTCGACATGATGAAACGCTGGAAACAAAATCCGGCCAATACGGTAAGAATAACGATAACGGCGCTGCTTATGCCGCCGCGCTCGCGCATGTGCCAGGCGATCAGCGCCATCGTAAGCGCGATCAATAGCTGCGTGGATACGAAAACGGCTTTCGGTCCGCCCAGCGAATGAATGAGGCTCACCATCAGGTCCCACAGCCACGAAATCAAATACCATTTCTGGTTCGGCATTATCCACGACCAGAGATTGGTGGCGGGCAGCCCACCCGTGGCGCGTATGGTATCCCCGGCGATGATATGCCATGCGGCGTCGGGATCGTTGAACAGCGGATTGGCGATGACAAACGCGACGACATAGACCAATGCAAACGTGAGCATCACCGGCGCCGGCGGCAAATAACGCACTATTTTTGTGGAGAAAGTATCGGTCATGTTATTCCTTTAGCAATCATTACGATTTCCATTTGCGTTGTCGGATAACCCGTGTAGAGTGCATGTAATATCTTAATTTACGCTTAACAGGGAGATTGTCATGGACAAAAATAAAGCCTTAGAGACCGCGCTGTCGCAAATCGAAAAGAATTTCGGCAAAGGCTCTATCATGAAACTCGGCGACAACCAGATGGAAGCGGTTGAAGCCACCTCCACCGGTTCGCTGGGACTCGACCTGGCGCTCGGCGTCGGCGGCATCCCGCGCGGCCGCGTCATTGAAATCTTCGGCCCGGAAAGCTCGGGCAAAACCACGCTGACGCTGCACATCGTCGCCGAAGCGCAGAAAAAAGGCGGCACCTGTGCCTTCATCGACGCCGAGCACGCGCTCGACCCCATCTATGCCAAGAAACTCGGCGTCAATATCGACGACCTCTTAATCTCGCAACCCGATACCGGCGAGCAGGCGCTTGAAATCACCGATACGCTGGTGCGCTCCGGCGCCATCGACGTCATCGTCATCGATTCCGTCGCCGCGCTCGTGCCCAAAGCCGAACTCGACGGCGAAATGGGCGATTCGCACATGGGCCTGCAGGCGCGCCTGATGTCGCAGGCGCTGCGCAAGCTCACCGGCAGCATCTCGCGCACCAACTGCACCATTATTTTCATCAACCAGATCCGCATGAAAATCGGCGTCATGTTCGGAAACCCCGAAACCACCACCGGCGGCAATGCGCTGAAATTCTATGCCTCGGTCCGCCTCGACATCCGCCGCATCGGCGCGATCAAGGAAAAAGACGAAGTCGTCGGCAACCTGACCAAAGTCAAAGTCGTGAAAAACAAGGTCGCGCCGCCGTTCCGCGTCGTCGAATTCGACATCATGTACGGCGAAGGCATCTCCAAGGCCGGCGAACTCATCGATCTCGGCGTTAAATCCGGCATCATCGAGAAATCCGGCTCGTGGTTCTCCTATAACAGCCAACGCATCGGCCAGGGCAAGGAAAACGCTCGCCAATTCGTGAAGGATAACCCGAAAGTCGCCGCGGAAATCGAAGCCAAAATCCGCGCCAGCGCCGGAACCATCACCGCCGTCCTCAAAGGCGAAATGGCCGAAGCGCCGGAGGTAGAAGAAGCGGTAGCGTAATATGGAAGACATATCTAAATATACGCCTATCCCCGCTGATAAGATCGATGAACTCAAGGCATTAAAGTTACGCACTGATGATGCCATTGAGCGTTTTGCACTTGAATTTCTCAACAAATATGGGAAACGTGGCGACGATGGCCTGCGCTATTTTATTCTAAAAGAGCAAGGCGATAACAATTTGTTTTCAATATCTTTTTTCGGCATGACTAAAGGAAAGAAATTCTTTCGTAGAGAGGATGGAACTCGATTCAAACGGGATATAACCGAATTACCGGACAGCGCATGCAAACCAGAAGAACACCCTTGCGATGCATATACCATAGTGGAGCGCTTGGAAGAAACGTTTCGTCGTACCCCTCCACCTGTCGATGCCGAAGTCGTATTGGAATTCAAGAAAAAATACCGTGATTTTGTAGACCCTATCGTAAAGAAACTCGATGAAATTCTCACTTTTGCTCCTCACCCAGATATTTCAGAAAAACATCCCAGTATTGCTGCTGCCTACCATCGCATAAATGGAAAAAGTATTGAGGTTCTCAAATATACTCCTAAGGATCAAACTGATAATGTCTACTATACTGTAAGTAATGATAGTCCTGGACGAAGGCCTTATGATGTGACTGACAGACTTTGTAGCTTAGCTATGTCGATCGCCTTAAAAGGAAGAAGGGTACCAATGCAGGGTTCCGGCGCCATGGGAATGAGTTAATCCAATTTTTCAAAAACGCTCTGATTAACCAACATCTCGCCTCGGCACCAAAACCGTTGAATAGCGGCGCAACAAAAACGACCATAACACTTCCTCCTCCTTGCCCATTTCCTGGTTTTCCGTTACAATTAGGCCTATGAACCTCGAACAACTCCGCAAGCTCAAGCCGCAGATTCAGGCGCTGGCGCGTCAGTATCGCATTGACCCCGAATCGATCCGCGTTTTCGGCTCGGTCGCTCGCGGGGATGCCGGGCCGGACAGCGATATCGATTTTCTGGTGCGCACGCTGCCCGGCTGTGGCTTGTTTAGAATCGGTGGCTTTTATGGCGGGTTGGAAGATTTGTTGCACACGAAGGTTGATATCGTCACGGACGATAGCATTAGCCCCTATTTGGGGCCATCTATCCTTGCTTCCGCTACGCCGCTATGAAACCGTATCATTCCGATCGCGCCAGAATCCTGCATCTACGCGATGCCATCCGGCAGGTTTTTGCTTATCTGGAAGA
>Ga0207058_1047_pt1 | contig 27823 bp, 22 predicted proteins | sample Alteio_BWMinCont_34_FD_153271 | JGI IMG/M metagenome (GOLD analysis project Ga0207058, IMG submission 153271) | Enriched cells from forest soil in Barre Woods Harvard Forest LTER site, Petersham, Massachusetts, United States -... | ecosystem: Environmental > Terrestrial > Soil > Temperate forest >...
CCCGGACCGTTTCCAAACGCCCCGGTCAGCACGGAACGCGTGTCTTCCATCACTCGAATCGTTTTCGCGTGGGGCCAGACCTTGCGCAAAATCTTTTCCACCCGCGCCTGCTCCTCTGCGAGTTGGCATCCGGCAAATGCGCCGCCAATGGCCTGCACATTTTTTCCAGAGCCGTTGAGAATCGCCTTGAATAGCTTCTCCAGTGCCGCATCACTTAAAAGCAGTGTGTTGCCCGGCCCTGCCGCTCCTTGTCCCAGCGTTTTTCCCTCCGGCGTCACCACCGCCCACGTCGTCTTGGTTCCACCGCCCTCAATGCCGAGGATATTCTGCGTTTCTTGATGTCCAGCCATGGGATCACTATCGCCGTTACCTCGACGGAAATGCCATCGAAAAAGGTTTCACGGACCAACTCTTTCTTTGGACTGATCTTCTCTTCAAAGAAAAAGTCGTATGGATGCCCACCAGGCACACGCGAGACGTTTAGATTGAAATCTCCCACCCTCAAGGGTAATTTGCCTTTCTCCTCTGGACGAGTGGCTGAGTGGTTTAAGGCAACCGACTTGAAATCGGTCGAACTCTAAAAGGTTCCGTGGGTTCAAATCCTACCTCGTCCGCCAACCCTTGCATAAGTGGTTGGTATTGCGCTAAGTCTCTGGGAATCAATGCATCGGAATCCCTCTATGTCACACAAAATTGTCACACATAGCCAACCCGTTCCGATGCCCAAGCAATCGCACTTGCTCCTACGTAAAGGTCGCTTTTATCTCATGCGCGTACCGAAAGAACTTCGCCCCCTCTACGAAACAGAAAATCTCCGTAGATCACTGAAGACCTCTGAGCGGAGCGAAGCGATTAGCCGCCTGCGTTATGAATTATGCAAAGTGGAAGCTGAATTTGCGGAAAAGCGGAGACAACTGTTCGCGACACGCCGTTAGACGGCGTTTTGGCTTGCTCTCAAAAAGAGAAAGGGGTACGCAATGAGAGCAATGAAAGTAATCGTCTCCATGATCACGATTTTGTTAGGACAGGTGTAATAACGAGTGATGAACATTTACCTCTACCTCAACGATCAACAGACTGGTCCGTACACCGAAGAGCAATTACGGACGATGCTGGTATCAGGAACTATCAACACCGAACAGTTATCGTGGCATGAAGGCCTCGCCGAATGGCAACCACTCAAGACCATTCTATCTATTGCCCCAATTCCCTCGCCGCCGCAGCTCATTGCGCCAACAACAGTAACAACTCAACTGACCTCGAAATCAATCAAAGCCTGCCTTGCGCTTTTTGCTCTGTTGTTCGTTATATGCGGGGCAGAGGCCATGGTGCGTCTAGTTGCTCTTGAGGAAGTTAATATCTTCTGGCTAACGGGATGGGGTATCTCAGGTATCGCATTTGTCGCTACCAAAATTGTTAGGTGGTGGAGACACGGGTGAGTAGTTATTTGAAAATGTTGCAAAAACGAGCGTCGAGTTGACATAAAGGGGAGACGAGCAGACAATGCAAAGTTTCGACTCAAAAGGCTGTGATTTCCAATCGCTCCGTGTGAGCTCCCTAGCAACAAACATTTATGGCAATCGAAGAGCCCGAGGATGTTTGTGAATTTAGTTCGGTTGACGATGAATCGGCTTTTCGGTCAGTTATCTCGAACCAGTCATCAGGCATAGTGATGGTGCCTGAGATATCTGGCCATAAGAAGCAGCTCTCTTTGAAAGCAGATGCAGGCGATTTTGCGAAATGGATTCGAGTCAATCAACCCGAATGTAAGGTTGAGCTTCCAAAAGTCGAAAGTTTACTCGTCCTGCGCAACTCGGACTGCTGGTTGCCGCTAGTGTATCTGGCGACGGACGTTGCGTTGCCAGTTTATCTAAATATTGTTTCGACCTACATCTACGACAAAATGAAAGGCGCTCTCGTTGGTGAAACCGTTCGAATTCACCTTAGCGCAATGTACGAGGATAAAAAAGCGGGTATTGTGAAGAAATTCGTTTTTACTGGCGACCGTGAAGCGCTCGAAAGCGCAATAAGGAAATTTGACGTCAACGAATTCATGAACGATGGCAGGTCTTAACACAACGGATGCTAATTCCGTTCTTGAGCAGCTGAATGAGAGTCTTCGATCCGCCCTTGAGCTGATTGAGGCCCTTAAGTTTGGTGAGGCCCGCGAGTTGTTGGATTTTTCTCGTGCACAACTGAAGGCTGAGATAGGGGGCTACAGCTCTCCAGACGAGTTGTTTTTAAACGACTGCTATGTGTTAGACGCGTATGTGGATTTTTTCTTCTCTTACATCCTTCTCTGGGAACAAGTCGTTAATGGCAAATTCTCCAGTTCTTGGGATTCGTTGCAGAATTCCCTAGACTTGCTCCGCATCCTCAAAAAGTTTTCCCGCATCAATATCACCTTTTTTGAAAGGCAACTGATCGAGTTGGAAAAACTGTATCCTTACAGAATTTTTTTCAGCGTGGGAATGACGGTCGGCCACTTCGAATGCAGTATTTGTGGCGGTGATATTTACTCACCGGACTGTCCTCACACGCGAGGGATGTTGTACGGCGGAAAAATGGCCTGCGCAATAGCACGTGACATTATCGAAATGGATCACGTGTCTATGGTTGCGAACCCCGAGGACAAAAGGTGTGTGCCGCAGTACGCAGATAATTCAGGAGGCTTTAACATCCTTCGGTATTTGGCGCTCAGTATCTCTTCGAGCAAAGCTACCGTTCTCTCGTTTCACCATTCAGAGCGCTCGAAGAGAAAAATCCCGCGAAGCGAGTTTCCCTCCCTAGGCAGAAACCAACTCTGCTTCTGCGGCAGCAAAAGGAAGTTTAAAAAGTGCTGCCTTCCTTTGGAGGAAACAGAGGTGGACCATACTCAACTCGTTGCGCAAGAATCACGGGTAATGGACGCCATCCCGGGCGACGAATACCCCACGCTTTCAATTGAAAATTGATAATAAGAGTGGGACAGTAGGCATGGCTATTCCGCCCGTTGCCCACAACCATCACTATGTTCCGCAGTTTCTAATCCGAAATTTCACGGATCAGGACGGCAAGGTTTGGGTATACGACACCGTGACGAAGAGAATCACCTCGCGAAGTCCTAAAAGTGCAGCATCGAAGACTGACTTTTACGCTTGGACTAAGGGCGACGGCTCAACCGACTACGAAACAATTGAGAACTACTTCAGTCGGATAATCGAGAATGATGCCGCCGTTGCCATTCGGCGTTTGCTAAATCACGAGATACTAGAGCCGGAGGAGATCGTTTCTTTCTTTCGCTTCGTCGCCGCTCAGCTCTGCCGCACTCCGGCTTCGTTTGCACGCGTACACGACGCAATAGCGCCGATCATACAGGAAATGATTGACCGTATTGCCAAGTTTGACGCCGATTTTCGTGATCGCGTTTATGCCCGGCTCTTCAAAATTGGGATCAGCCCCGATGAAATCGAGAAGTTCCTCACGATGTTAGCAAGCGGCGGCGCTACGGCGAAGCCAGCCAGAGAATTTGTCATGCATCAGTCCCTCGCGCTAATCGAGGCGGTGACAGAGGATTTTTGCCATATGAGTTGGTGTTTTCACGATGTCCGTTCGGGCGATCCCGATTTAGTTATCGGGGATCATCCCGTCTCGCTGTTTGATGCTGATCCGGTCAGCAATGGACAGAAGCCCTTCGGTATACGTTCTCCGTTTGTGGAGATTACTTTGCCCCTTAGCTCTCGTATGCTCGCTTGCGCCCGATGGAACGGCCCTATCAGCTACGGTGAGCTTGAGCCGGGAGCCGGTGAGGTGGCCAATAACCGTACTCTGCGTTCCGCCCATCGTTACGTTATGGCTCCATTCCGCTCGAATGATCTAATGAACCGCGCTGCGGAGGCAAAGATTCATGCACCTAAGCAGCACGTCCATCGGATAAAGGTAGGCGAGAGGCTGACCATTGCAACGGCTTTCTATTGACGAACTAAAGGCGTCAGCCTGCCGAGGTAAATTTCGCTAAGGACACAAACGAAGCTCCCGGCGTGCCCTTGTGGAAATGGCCAACAATTGCGTCAGAATCCCTTATAGGCTCTTAGGAGGTGCGGGTGAGGGGATCGTAGGGTTTGGGGTGGTTACAGCTTTGAGAGAATCGAATTTGAGAATTTCCAAAGTAACATCTTTCTCAAGATAGACGCTTACTTTGCGGATTAAACACTTGGAGAAATCGATAAAACCAAGTTCGCGTAGATTTTTCCCAAGTTTCCCACATCCACGATTGTTCTACCAACATCAACACGGACACAGCATAGAAAACCGTTGAAATCTCGTAACCTTCGGGATCATCGTCGTCCTCATCCGAAAATTGACGCACCTGAAAAATATCGAAACGAAGCAGAAGCTTATAAGTGTTAATGGCGGACTCATAATTTTTTAAAATTTTAGGACTAAGGGATAAGGGATATTCTTCCAAATTGCTCTTTTGTATCGCTGCCTCCAAAGTGTCGATAGCCAGCTTGAGATCGGGCTCAATGTCATCAAAGGCTTTCCAGTAAGGTTTAAGAGCCCGTGTGGTATCACGGTAAAGCTGTGCCCGCGCAGCCGTAGGTACCATTTCTACTACCTCTTTAATCTCCATCGTTTCAGGCTCATCCATCTCAATCTCCCAGAGAGATATTGGAAAATTACGATCACGGTAATTTGGATTTCGCATTACTTGATCTGCAAAATCGTCTGTGCGTAAGTGACAAAATCGGCCCGCCACGTGACGTAAGCAACCTTCCGAACGACACGGAAATCTATCCAAAAGGTGCAATAAGTCGGGGTAGATGTCAGAGGCGCATTCCCGCAACGCACGAAACTTTGATGCAAGAGATTGCCTCGTACCCGTTAAAAGATCGACGTACTTTTGATGATTTGAAGCAAGGCCGGTCTTTCGCGATTCTCGGACCGAGTCGCGGGTATACTGGGCGGTCCAAAGAGATACAAGCAACGCCAGCGCTGAGAAAACCAAGCTGGCCTTACTGATGTTATCGGCATTCCAGAACTCCATGAGTAAGGCTATCCCTTTGAAACCAGCTTAACAATCACGGAGGTTATCGCCTTTGGGCATCCGCTTCGGTATAAGTGGCTTCATGCCGCCTATTCATCATCAGGACGTAAGGCGTATCTCTCAACTGAAGAGACTAAAGCTGGCGTGCCAATCCATGTTCCTCGTCAAACGAGCCTGCGAGGCGGCTTTAAAGCGTACCGATTTGTCCGAAGACGAAGTGTGCGTTACCGGAGCGGGTATAGCAGCCCTCTACGCCAGCCCCTTTACCGAGGGGACGGGTCTCGGAAAGTTAGAGGATAAATTTTCCTCATTTGCCGACGATCAAATGCGGGAAACGCATGATGGACTAATTGCTTACCGAAACGCTTTTGTAGCCCATCGAGACCTATCGAACACCGATATTTATGTGAACAGCGAGACCGGCGAAAAGCTGCCATTCTACTCGACGCTCGTTACGATAACAAAAGAAGGTGTTGTCTACACACACGCGCATTTTATGACGTTCTCCCTCGCTCAATTCGAGCGAGTACAAGTTCTTGCGGCATTTCAACTTGAACGTCTGGAAAAGAAGTCCGATAAACTTTTTGAGCAGGTACGAAAGCGAAGCCGGACTACAAGCCCCGGAACATATGTGCTCGGGCACGACTATCCTTAAATAGCTGATCCGACCCGCTGGGTGCGGAAGGGTGAGTTTTGCGAAGACCCGCCAATCAGGCTAAAATGTCGCACAGCGCGCCTCTTACCATGTCGGGTATCGCGAGGAGTGGTATCGTCGGCTAAAGACTCTCCTTTTCTCGGGACGACTTTACCTGTGACGTGCTTTTCAGCCGGGATGGATTCAGGCTCCGGCCTCGTGTTTTTACGGAGAGCACCCGTAATCTTCCTGACAATGAGAAGGTGCCCAGTGTGTCGGCGGGGGAACATCTCCCTTACTTCACAGACATTCCCTTCGTGGTTGAATTGATCGAATATCAGAAGCTTGCCAAGATGCGTTCTACCTACGTTGGTAAGGCGTCCGGGACGGAATGGAAGGAAGTCAGGCTACTCAAGAATGGTGGCCTGCCAAGGCGCATTGAGGAGAAGATGGCGGCGGCGGGTTTCACATGGCAACCATCCGGCGTCGTGAAGACGGCTAACGGCGGAGTGGTACGTGTACGGGCGCGGAAGATGATGCTGACGGAGGATGGCCAGCCGGAGGATGTCATGCTCCACTTCGACCTTGGGGAAGGGGAACAACTGGTAAAACGTCGCGACGGCAAAGTAATGTACGGAAGACCGACGCCCCCTACTGGATTCTGGCAATACTTGCTTAACGGAAGTGACACCATTCACCCATCCTTCCTTCTGCATAACACGGTTACTGGCCGCAGCAGTTCTCGTTGAGAGCCAAAAATCCAAAGAATCAAGTAATCTTTGAAATCGGCTAGGCATGCACGTTCGCTATTGAGGTGATAAAAGAGTGCCGCAATCAATATTAGAATGAGTCAAAACTTGATTGAATTTTGTGGTGTCGGTAAATCAAATATATAAATATATATTTGATTTTTGTAATATAGCATAGCTACTCTTTACTATATGTCCGTTTGTAAGAAGCATTTATCCGATTCACATTTACGAGAAGAAATAGTGACCCTCTATCGAGAGTCATTGCTAACTATGGAGCAAGTTGCTGCGAGATTTCGCATAACCCATCATACGGTCTGTGCGATTCTCAAACAGGAACTGAGCCCCAATGAGCTTAAAAGGCTGAAGGCGGTCAAATATTCTGAATCAAAGACAGGCGATAAAAATCCTCAACACTGCAAGCGTCCGCCTAACTTTAAAGGTCAGTGTCACGACGGGCATGGTTATTTAACAGAGATTTTTCACGGGAAACGGTATTTTGTTCATCAGATTGTTTTTGCGGATGTGTTGGGAATTTCCGTGGAGAATTTCCCGGAGTCGGTAGTCGTGCACCATATCGACGGCGACAAAACTAATAATCATCTTGATAATTTAGCCCTAACGACGAATCGTGGCCACATTGCCATCCATCAGCGGTACATCAAGAGTGAAATTGATTATAAAATGAGAAAAATGACGATGGCGGAAGCGATCAAATATTTAACGTCTAAGCTAAACTGACGGAAGTGACATACCAGCTTGGGTTTTTCTTTAGTCTAACTTTTAGGGGCTATAATTCCTCCCCCAGTGGACTTAAGATTTCGATAGCTTTGAATCAAGGTAGCGGAGAGCTGATCATTTTCCTGCCACCTTTCCTCCTTAGTCACCGTAAAAAGTAGAATTGATCTCAAACAAAAATAGGAGGAATCTTGGCGAATGCCCGACAGCCCAGCAAAGTATCTGCTTCGCGAAGACCCAGATCGCCGATTCCAAAATCTTTTCCTCATTGGCCCCTATAACTACGGAGCCGATCAGTTGTATGTGAATGGCTATACCTTCACCGGCAAACCTCCTGACTACCTATCATCTTCGGTATCCGCTTTGTACGACATGATAGCGGCTGCCGCTTCCGTCTTGGGCCTAAAAGAGCCGACGATATATTTTGTCTCACATCAAAGGTTTCCTAGACGAGTGGCTGCTTTCATCGGCGAATCCAGCTCAAATCCAATGATCGTGTTGTTTCCCAACAGGCTCATCAAGGAACCTTTTCCAGATACGGAGCACCCGATTTCTTTTCTACTCAAGATATTGGTACATGAGCTAATGCACGCTCACGTAGAACTTATTTTGGGAGATGGCTTCGATTTTGATGAGCAATTAATATTGCAGTGGGAGGACAAGTTTGGAAAAGCCCAAGGTCAGGAAAAAGGCAAGGTATTGCATGACTTTGTTGCGGAGGTAGCGAAACACGGTTAAGGCTCTCATGGAAAACGTATCCTTCACCACATTGGCTAATCAGGCCAAGCGTAACAGATTAGGAACCGTGACTATGAAACTTCTTCCGCTTCTCGCAGTTGGAATTCTGTTGCCAGTCTACGGCTCAGTACCGCTTAAAAAGACAAGCGGAACATCGTCGCAAGCGAATCCCTCGCAGCCCTCTACTAACGCAGCTCCGATCAGCGTCATCGTAAATCCCTTTCCAATTACTATCGCAAATCCAGCGACAAATCTCACCGCGACAGTTATACCTCCATCTAAAAACCAACCAATTTACGTCCATCTTGACTACAAACCTGATAGTCCTTCCCCTTGGATTTTGGCTTTGTTACCAGCCTTAATCGCGTTAACTGCTGGCATTTTAGCTGCCATTATCTCGTCAACTATTCTAAATCGCAGCCAAGAATGGGATTTTAGAAGAAAGAAATTGGAAGAGCTATTTGTCTGTCATACGAAAGTCGCAAAGCAAATTGCCCGAAAAATCCAATATATTTTGGATGCTTTGAGAGACCCTAACGAGCACGGAAAAACCGCCATCGCTGAACTGGAAAAAATGATGAATGTTGATTTTGGCTCCGATGCCGAAATGGAAATGCTCACCAACATTTACCATCCTAACCTTGCTGAGGAATCCGAGAAAATTGTGGAGCTACACAATGCCAGCACGGATACCATATCTCTTGCACTAAAGGCATACGTGGAGGGAAAAGATACTGACGAATTATGTGAAAAACTGCGTCAAGACATCGAAAAAGTGGAAGCGTTAGAAAAAGCATTTAACGAACAACTCTTTTTAGAATCAAAAAGATTAAACTCCATTGCTGCTTGGAAAATCTGGCAGCCGTTTACACGTTCTTAAAATGACCCTCGAAATTGAATTTGAAACTGTTTCAAAAGATATTTTTATTCCTCTTGGCGAAAAATCGGTTCGACAGTCGGTCTGAATCCTGTCACACATTTAAGTACACAACTCACACATCGCGGGATTTGCGATGCTTGATTTTCAGGGACTTACGAAGAACGGGATGTAATCCTACCTCGTCCGCCAACCCTTGCGTAAGGGTTGGAATTACGGTAAGTCTCTGAAAATCAAAGTATCGAGATTTCGCCCCGCTGACTTATTCGTTGAATCGCCTAAAATCCGGAATTCGGGACGATGATGGGAAAAACATTGGCGGTGGCGCCGGGGGCCGTCCGGTTATAGATATTGACCTGCACCAATTGAGCGTCCGCCGCTGCATTGGGCGCGTTGGGGTTCGTTGTCAAAACGGTTGTGCCCGACATAGTCACATTGCCCACCGTATACGTGACCTTGTAAATCTGCTCCGGATCGTTGTTCGTGGTTGGAAGACCCTGATTATCGAAATAAGCCGTAACGCTGCTCCAGTTCGCAAGATTCGTAAACGGTGTCAACTCCAGTTGGTTGCGAGAGTACTGTACAATTTGCGCCTGCGTCATCGCATCGGCCGCCAGGTGCGACGTCTTGAGTCCCATCGGCAACAACGCGACCATCCCCAGCAGTGCAAAGCTCATGACTCCCATTGCCAACACCACTTCAACCAAGCTGAAGGCCCGATTTTCATCGGCGCGGTGTTGGAGAGAGGAAGCTGGATAATTCATTGAAAAGAGGGAAGTTGGTCGGAGTCGGGTTCTACCATCGGAAAGCTCAATCAAAACAGGTCGATGTGATTAAGTTTGGAGATGATCTCTTCTCTTAAAATAGGCATTACCACTATCTCCACAATAGACATTTCCACGATATATTTGCACTATAATCGGATAATATAAGGATAAACGGTTAACCTAAATCACCGTTGGCGCTCTCAATTGAAAGGGAGTTAAATCACCGTCACGTCGCCTTCCCGCCTGAGGTCCCAACAGACAAACCCTTACAAAAGTCCTTATGTTCAATTCCTACCGCATGACCCTGGCCTTCGCCCTGATTTTGCCTGCGTCCAACCTCTTTGCCGCAGATGCCGGCAAACCAACCAGCGATCCCGCCAGCTACGGAGAGCCTGCAACCCAATATCAGGCGGGGCCCGGTCCCATTCCACAAACCATCACTTCACCGCTGGGCAAGCCTATGACCCTCAAATGGAATGATGAGTTTGACGCGGTCAAGGACACGGATGGACAGCCCTACATCGATCGCTCCAAATGGCAGACCACTTTCTGGCAGGGAAGCAGCCAGCGCACGCTCATCGGCAACGGCGAGACCGAGTACTACATGGACAAGGACTACGGCGGCAAAGGCAACATCCCCGTCGATCAACGCCCCAATCCATTTTCCTTCGAGACCCCGGGCATCCTCACCATCACCGCGTCAAAGACCCCACAAAATCTTTGGGCCAATTATTGGATGGGTGAGGGACGCTGCATCACTTCGGGCCTGCTGATTTCCGACCGCCGTTTCACTATGAAGTACGGCTATGTCGAAGGCCGTTTCAAGCTGCCGATGGAACGCGGTTCCTGGCCGGGCTTCTGGTTGCTCGCCGATGATATTCCTGTGAGCGATCAAAAGGAGGGAGATCCCAAAACGACAGGAACAGGCGCCTGGTACTCTAAAGATGACATCAAAGCCCGCCCATGGCCGCCCGAGATCGACATTTTGGAATCACTCGGTATCTGGAAGTCTAAATTCGACACTGGCTACATCGCCCCCAAGACCGAAAAAATAAAAGTCAGCGATTGGATGCACGATTACGGAGCCAATCTCGGTGACGATTTCCACACTTGGGGAATGGAGTGGGATGAAAATAATATCGTGTGGACCTTCGATGGAAAAATCATTGCTCACGGCAAGATCACCCCGTCGTTCCAGCGCCCGTTTTATCTCCTGATCAATCTGGCCGTGGGCGGCAATTGGTATTCGCAGGAGATGAAAGCAAAGGGCACGCCCTATACTTACTGGCAGGTCGATTGGGACACCATGCCCTGGAAGATGCAATGCGATTACGTCCGTGTTTATCAAGCCGCCGCCGGAACTCCGCCCTCAGTTCCCTTCACGGATGACGGCACCGCAGGAGCCGGTCATCACAACCAAAACGGCACCGCTCCCCAATAATGGCTAGAGGCGACCCAGGGCTTTCACATTCTCATTAGTCATCCTGAGCTTGTAGAAGGGTCAGTTCGGCCTGCCTTTTTTTCCCTCGTTCCCAAACTCCATTTCGCGCCAATTAAATCTGCACAAGTAGTGCCCCCTACTTCACCAATTTCGCCACGCCCCACTTGCTCCTGTCCCCCGAGTTGCGCGAAATCCCATTCCACATCAACTGCCGCGCCCGGCCATGACCTGTGTCGTCATCGATGCCGATATCGAAAAGAAATTCCCTGCCTTCCTCCGGCTTCATATGAAGAACGCTCCACGGAATCGCGGCCTCAACGGCATAACCGTCACCTGTAACATTCTTCACCACTTCCATATTAATTTTGTCCGTGGTTGGCGAGCCTCCGATATAATATTGGACGCTCCCTGTCTCCTTTGAGCAACTCAACAAAATCTGTCGGTCCGTGAAGGCCAGTTCGCCACCTTCATCGATATTGTCCGGACCAATGAAAAGCTCGAGCGCGTCACCCGCCCAAATCTTGTCGCCGGTATTCGGATTGATCATCGGTGTGGAATCCGCCACCTGCGCAAATAGGTAGAGATTCTCGGTGTCCCAGCAGAGTTTGAAATCCGCCTCAAGCGTTCCCGCATCGGGACCGAGAACCAGATTGCCCGCGGAAACATGTTCGCCCGGCCGTCCCGGCCAATCGGACGCCTGTCCATCAATCTTCATTCCCGGAAGCGCCATCGGCGCATCGACTTCCTTGCGCCCGCCGCCCGGCCCGATGTTGAACTTCGGATCGTCATAATGGAAAGGCGGACGCGTTCCCAGAAGAACCGAATAAATGTCATAGTTGGTTTTCATCATCTCAACCAACGCATTCTTATACGGGCGATCGACGCCATTAATTACTCCGACATTTCCCGACTCTCCATTATACCCCTCGAAAAAGCGGCCCGTCACCGGTTCATCCAGATAGGAAAACCACTCGGAACCGACCACATAACCGAGCGTAGCAACCGTCTCGATATAGTTGCGATAAGCCATGCCCCGCTCCGTCTGCGACTTCACGCTCTTCGCCGCGCCGCTGGTGGCGGAATCGGAAGCCGAACCATAATGCCATTCGCTCATGAGAAGCGGCTTGCCGCCGGTCAGGTCATGAATCTTTTGTAGAAAATCCTTCTCGATACCATACGTGTAATAATTGACGCTGATTACGTCCATATACTTGCCTGCATTTTTCAACAGGATCTTGCTATTGGCCGTACCCGGTTGCCAGCGGCTCCCGATCAGAAGATGATTCGGGTCATGTTTGTGGAAAACCTGGGCAACCATCCCATAAAAAGTATCGGTGAAGAGATCCTGGAAATCCTTCATGTCGTCCGAGGCCGCTTGCGTCGTGATCGCCAACGGCGTGTCGTTCAACTCATCGAAAGTCTGCGCCGGCACCTTCGGCTGCCACGCATCGTTGAGCTTGGCGATGTCCTTGTATTTTTCCTGCAGCATCTGCACGAGACGTTTTTTCGCGCCCACTTTGCTGCCCTTGAGCGACGGGACCAAATGCGGCAAATCTTCAAAGTGCTCCTCATTTCCGAGATAAAAACCGATGATCAGTGGATCGGCCACGTGCGGATCGAGACCCTTGGTCATCGCGTCATCCATCTTTTTTTCCGCATCATCCGTGAAAGGATCGTGGACCTTGCACTCGCTTGAAACCACGGGCAACCCGATGGGCACGAATGTTGAGTAGGGAAGATTCATCGAAGCCATCACTTTGCTCTCGCCGCCAAAAGCTCCCTCCGCATTGAAACCCCACTTACGCGCGCGCATCGCGGCAATTCCCGATTGTTCCTCATCGTCGAACGGCTTGCCGTATTTGCGAATCATGTTCGCCCGGAAAAACGAAAAGATCGGCTTATACCCGCCTTGAAACGACGACTTATATTGTGCCTTTTCTTCCGGGGTCGAAGGCAGCCACTCAAACGCGTCCCGCCGTCCGCCTGTCAGTGTGTAATCGCCCAACGGAGCGATCGGGCAAAGACCCAGTTCAAAGAAAAGATTTCCTGCGGGATCAACCAGGACAAAGCGCTGTGCCTTCTCTGCCATCTCTCGGGTCATCTTCTCAGCATCATCTGCGGGAAGGGTCGAGATTTTCTCGACGTGAAAAAAGCCGGTCTTTTTTAGATTATATTTCGCGCCGCTATCGGGAAGTCCGCCATAGATATCGGTGGCAGGCGGAGTCAGTGAATCATAATAAGTCTTGTCCGCCGCAATATCGGCCTTGAGTTCATTTTCAGTCGCAATCTTCCCGGGATAATCCTTGCCCAGAGGTTGCCCAAACTGATCGACCAACTTTTTCACCACCGGCTTGGGCGGCGGCGGAATCGAGGGAGTCGGAGCCGGTATGGCCGCGAGGACTTTCGGATCCATATCGCCCACTGTAACGGAGAAAAAAGTCTGCCCGTTGTACGTCGCAAAAAGGTAGAGATACTGCTCCTCAAATTTGGAGCCGCCAAACTGCCGGTCATCCTGCAGCTTGTTCCAGCCCGAGGGCATTTTAATTCCAAAGCCGCCGCCGCCCGGTGATTGCAATCGGAACATTCCGTAATCGCCTTTGTCGACCACCTCATCCTTTCCCTTCTGCGCGGGAAAACTTTTCATCTCGTTCGTGCCGAGCCCATACTTCCCTCCGTTCGCATAATCGATCGGGATATCCATGTTCATCCCGAACCCCCGTACATCGACAGTCGGCGCGGTGTACTCATATGTGATCGTCCTGCCGTCCGATTCCATATTCACGGTGAGCTGCATGTCGTTGGAGAATTTATCAACGAAACTCTTTCCGTCCTTCGCCACGGTGATCGTACCCGTCATTGTCCCGCCCGAATTTTTGACCAGCGAAGGCGTCGGCAATGTAAATTGCTCGGATCCCGTATTAATAACGACGCCTGTCTCCGTAAGGCTCAATTGTGGGGCAACCGGAGCAGGGACCGCCGTATCGCCACGAAGGGCGAATCCGCCAATTCCAAGCGCACAAAATCCCCCAAGGACAAATCGAATCAATGATTTCATAAAACAGACGGACCAATCAGAAAGGAAATAAATCAACCTAACTCTAGAAAATCCCCCACATCTGACAATGGCTCGATCCCCGATTCTTTTGCACTATTCACGGATGATATGAGCCGCCTTCGGGGGAGGTCTTTTCAGGTGGCCCGGACAACTGGTTGTCCGGGTTCGCGAAGCGAACAGGAGGTCGTCGGGGATTTCCTATCTTCTCATCTCCTCGTTCCCAAACTCCATTTCGCGCCATTCACTTCTTTCCTCCTACCCAACCCTCGCAATCAAAACCACTCCCGCCGCTTTCATCTCCACCGTCAAAAGCCGTGTCTTCCGATTATAGTTAAAAGGCACAGCCCCACCCCGCTCGTCGGTCGCGCTTGCCGCCTGCTTGCACCAAAACAAATACCGTCCGCTCTCTCGCATCGCGATTCGGCAATCACCGTCAGCCAAAATCGAAACCGCAGCAAGTGACGTCACTCCCGTGTACCGGTCAAGCCGTCCCAGCGGCGCGATCCAACTTCCCAGCACCGGCGAAATCGTAACGATCTCAAATCCCATCCGCGGCAAAATCACAGGGGCCTGTTCGCTCAAATCCATTTCTTCGACGTGCCCGCTGGAATAACTCCGCGCGATAAAATGGCTCCCGCTTAACCCCGGAATATCCGCTGGCGAATACGAACCCCGCAGCGGCTTCCTCACTTCACTGCAATGGAAAAATCCAATCAAGCCCATCGTTCCGCTGCGATTATGGATCTTCAGCAAAATCGGCTCCGTCCGGCAATTGACGAAAATCGATTCCGTAGCAGGCAACGCAGGGCGATCGCAGCGCCAGACGCGCCCGTCATTTGAAGCTAGTCGGCGTAGGATGCGGAAGTTTTGCTTGCCCGGTTTGTCGCAAACATAAATGGGCCCGCCCGAAAGGGCCCGCGCCGCAGCATGAAATTCCGCCCAGCGATTGTGACTTTGGAACATGTCCCAGTCAGGCAACGCAAAAGTGCTGGTCCAAAGATTATTCAGCGCGTTGGTGTGGACGTGAATTTGCTGCGCCGATGAATTCCTCCGCGGAAAAAAATCGTCCGAGTTGCGCCAGACCAACGTCTGTTCCAGTTGATACGCCACATCCAGTCCGTTGCTCATGCAGTGGATCATGCCGCCGTCGAAATGCCGCATCGCCGAGGACTGCAACGCCCGCTGGTAAGAGCGCATCGCCGAAACCCGCCCGAAATATGGCCGCGTAAATTCCGCCAGCGCGGACTGTCCGTCCACCTTGACCATGTCGACTCCGCCTGCCTTCAGCGTATCATGAAATTCCGTAAAAAACCGCGCCGCCTGTTCCGGATTTACCAGGTAAAGCCGATCCTGTTTGTCGCCCTCCCATGGTCGGATCAACCCTGCGCTCTTGAGCACATCATACTTAGTTCCCAGCGGACTTTGCGGGTCCACGCCGCCCCAGTATCCGTTCAACGCGTGCCAGATTCCGAAAATTTTGACGCCGAATTCTCCTTTCGACTGCCGCACCAGCGCGGCCAGTCCGCCAGGAAACTTTTTCTCATTCATCGAGAAGCCGCAAAGAAGGTCGCCTTTGTTGTCCAGCCAGCCGTCATCAAGAATCACGAATCCCGGCTGGATTCTTCCCTCGCGAAAAGAACGCAACGCGGAAAGAAATTTTCGTTCATCGACCTTGGAATAAAATGCGTCCCACGAGCACCAGCCCAGATAATCGACAAACGCGGGCACTTTCTTTTCCACGCGTAGTCGAAACGATTTGGTGTGCGCCGCAACCGCCTGTAAGGATTCCTCCACCAGCGCATGAATGTCCCGCCCCGTTGCAGCGTAGGCAATCACCGGATCGGATTCCGGCTGGCTTTTACGGCCGGTGGTCGCCATCACGCGAAGTCCATTTTTTTCGCCCTGCAACGTGACGACATAATCCCCGCAAAGAAGGGGAAGCAAAATGCCGAAATCCCCGCCGGTCTGCTCCCAAATCAGAAACTGGGTCTGGGCAGGAACATCTTTCCAGTCCGTTCCCTGCCTCACTTGATTCCAGTAAGGGCTCTGGTAAGTCCCAATCGCCGTCCAGCGCCTGACGTTCTCCGGTCGTAACAGGCCAAGTTTTTCCACCGGCTTTTGCAGCGACCGGTTCGAATAAATAAAACCGCTCGAGCCCGACCAGCGACACGACGAATCAAGGTTCAACCAGTTTCGCTGCGGCGAATGTCCATTCAAGTGGATCGCCCGCTGAAAGACTCGCTCAGGCTTGGATAAAGTAAGTGGCATAAACGTTGAGGGCTTCGGTTCATCTTTTGCCCTCCACCACGACTCGCACACGGTGCGGATTTCGGGTGGTCAGCCTGTCCCTCATCCTCCGATATCGCCGCCTGCGCGGCAATGGACTAAACCTTGGATTCTTTTACACTTATTTACTCTACGATCTCTTTCCGTTCTGCAATCCGGAGAGTTCAATTCCCCCGCCCCGCCCCTATTTCGGACTCTTGCTCAACTCCTCCAATTGCGCCGCGCGATATTGCGTTGGAGTCTGTCCCGTCTTGAATTTGAACTGCCGCGAAAAGAAATAGACGTCCCGGTAACCGGCCGCCTCGGCGATCTGCCCGATGGAAAGATCCGATCGCCGCAACAACTGCCGTGCCTTGTCGATGCGCGCCTGGACGATCACCGCCTCTACCGTTTGCCCCGTCACTTTCTTGAACAGCGAACTGAAATGCGCCGGGCTGTAGCTTGCCTTTTTCGCCAGCTCCTTGACGCTCAAGGGGGCCTCCACTGACTCATAAATATGTCGCACCGTTTGCTGAATCAATTCCGTGTGATGCCGCGCCACGGGATTCGTCGGAGCCTTGTCTTCATAGCGAAATTTGGTCACCAGATCGAGCAGCAACCCGGAGAGCAGCAGGCCCGCTGTCGACTTGAGGTCCGGCGGGGCATCGTGCTGACGCATGATTTCCACGACGCGCCGAGTCACCGTATCGACGTAATTCAAATCGCCAACATTATAGAATTCCGGAAAATCATGCGCGCGATTGAGCGTCTGGTTCTGAAAACTAAAATGAATAAACGTCAGGCCGATACGATCATTCTCGTCCTGCGATGCATCATAGATCCGGCCCGGACGCATCCACACACAAAAGCCTGGGCGTAATTCATATTCCTGGTCCTGCGTCCGCATTTGGCCGTGCCCGGCCCAGACCAGCCACAACTCCTGGTCGGTGAGATTCGCCGAATCGCTACGCGAGCGATGCCAGCCCTGAAAGCAGCGAAACCGTTCGCAATTACTCGTCGGCGTTACTAATTCAACAGAAGACATGGAGCGTGACGCCTGACTTGTGGTTAGGCGTTCCACCAATTGAACTCAAAGAACTCCTCGCCCGATTTCCAGCGGGTCGGGCAGGAGTTTTCAATCCAGTCGATCGGTTGCACCAGCGGTTGCGGCCGGGACGCCCGGTCATACGCCCGGCTCAACGCCGTCTTCTGTTTTTCCTTCACATAATTGGACTGCGTCGAAACGAACATGCTCGTCCCGCTCGCCGCCAGCAACTCCATCCATTGGTCGTTCAACCGCCAGGGAATCTGACTGGTCAGACCCACGCAATCCGCATCGGTCGCAAAAAGGTGACCGTGCTGCATCCCGCGAAAGGCGAGCGAATTGATGCCCATCTTGCGCGTCCTCAACCATTCGTGGCCGCTCGTATTGTCGCCGATCCTCTGAATGTGAACATGTCCTGCGCAAAGATGCCCCACAGTGTTGCAGCCCATCAGCAACGTCTCGCCCGCGCTTTGCCGGATGGCACTGTAAATCGACATCAGGATTTCCGCATTAGTCCGCGATTGATCGGAAAATTGCCAGCCATCGCCCGTGATTCGACTGCCCATGATTTCACCCCAGTAGCCCAGCGTGTCATGCGTTGTGTCGTCGTATTTGATCAATTCGTAACCCCAGTCGACCATCCGGGCGACATCCTGCTTGATCCGCTCAAGCACTTCCGGAATCGTCGGGTCCATGATGCTTTTTCCCTGCCCGACGAGAGATTGACGGCCCGCCAGTATCCACGACTTCGGCACATCCTGATTGGCCAGCAGTGGTCGATACCAGATGCCGGGACGCGCGCCTATTTTCTTGATCTGCCCGGCGAGACCCGCCATGTCCGGGAACCGTTCATTCCCGCTGCGCCATGGGGAGGCGGCAAGACTGGACGCATTTTCCCAACCGTCGTCTATCATTGAAAAGGGGCGGTTCGCACTATTGCCTGCGAGGTCGGCGAGCAGCTTGGTGTCCTGTAAAATCCGTTCCCGCGATCGATGGTCGTAGGAGGGATCGTAATAACAATTGTTTGCGCCGTAGACCGGCTGCTTCGGCAGCAACGGTTGATCGCAGAGCATCGCGGTAAAATGCGTGGCCGCTTCGTAAGTCGTCTCGTTTTCCTGCGAAAGCCGCTCCACTACCGTGGCCATCTCGATCTTCCGCGATCCCAGCCTCACCCCGACTCCGCCTGAGCGCACATCCATCCAGAGCGTGATGCCGTGTGGATCGACATTCCACCAGCAAAAGGCCTGGGCGCCGGTCTTCACCCCGCAGCCAAAAATCTCAGCTCCATCAAAGACAAAGAAATACCACGGCATCGGCTTGTCCGGCGTCATGCCCGTCCAGGACAGGTCTCCATAACCGCGCTCCCAATGATCGCCCAAATACTTCATCCGCTCGGGAACACGCTGCTGCCAGCGAAGCTCGACATAGCGCACCGCCGATTTGGGGCTGCTCAGTTCAACATGCAGGCCATCGTCCTTCAGACGCGTCGCCACTCCGATGTCTTCATGTTGCCAGACACTCTTGCTGTTACGCGCTCGAATCGTATGCCGCGCCAATTCTGTGTGCACCCGCACATTGGACGGCTGCCGAAAAACGGTCAGTGGAATCACAATTACCTCTAACATGCCTCGTTAAGCCAATTTTTACAACTCATAACACCTCTTGAAGGGCATCGCTTTCCTGCCATGGCGTCCACTGTATCCGACCTATCCGACCTATCCGCCCCATTAGACCGATGCCCCTCACAGGCCAGCCACCCTACGGCTGAAACGTCCGAACCCGTCCGTCCGTCGAATCCACATTAATCGTGATATAATTCTTGATCGCTGCATTACTCGCCGACGCATACTTCTTTTCAAAGAGCGTGATATACCACGACGCCGGTGGCCATCCCGAGGGCGATCCGCTCGTCGGTATGATGTAGTCGATGCTGCCGCCCGGCTTGAACCGCAAAACCTTGTACGTGTAATTCAACCCCACCGTCCCGGGAATCGATTGCGCCCCCGTCACGGCATTCGGCGTCGTCATGGGATTCACCGTCGTATTGCTCTCCCCAAAAGGGTACGAAAGCGCGGTGGAGGATGTCCCGGTCGCGAAGCTGATCATAATGCTGGGCGGAAGATAACTGATCCGGTCCATCTGCGTAAAATTGGTTCCGTCCGTGCTGCCAAAAGTCTGGAGCGACTGGTACTGCGATGTGCCCGTCATCAAGTCCGTATAGTAATAAAATCGAACTTCCACCGTTTCACTATACGTCAACGCCGTCTGTCGCGCCGTCGTGATTTCGCTCGTGATCAATTGCCCCGCCGTCGACAGTCCGAGCGCGGAACTCACGCTGCGGAAAGTCGAGACCGACGCCGCCGTCAGGATCGCGAGAATCGCCATGACCACCAGCAACTCCACCAGCGTGAAGCCAGCGGCCTTGCTCTTTCCAGGACTGCGAGATGTGAATCGGTTAATCACGGTGCAAATTGTTTCGTGCTCACCACCCGGAATTTATAGTACCTGTCGAGCGCGGTGCCGGGGCCCGTGCTGCTGATCGCTGCAGCCCCGGTGGCGAAATCCGGAATGGTTGAATCGTTCGGATCGACATAACGCTCGATCGTGCTCGATCCGCGATATTGGCCGGTCACAACGTCCTTGGTCTCATCCCACGTGTTGTCCGCCTCTCCCACCACCGTCTTCAGCGTCTCCACGCAATAATGCACCGTGAACGTATTCGATTTCGTCGTCAGCCGGGGATAGATATTCGCGTAAGGACGTTCCAGGTTATTGTCTCCCGTCAGAAGGTGCGCTTGCCAAAAAGCCGTGATGTTCACGTTTTGGGAATCATAGCTCGGCCCGCTGCTCGAATTCGAATCGTATAAGGGATAGAGATACAGATCGCAGATTTGCGTGGCGGAACGGAAAATGTCCTTCGTCCCGGTCGTTGTTCCATTAAACCAATCCTCAAAGCCCAATAGGGTTTGATCCACATTGATCGGGACATGATAATTATTGGTGGTGTCGTTGTTTGCGATTCCGCTGCCGGAATTAATGCCCTTGTAAACATTGGATGCGCTGTTGGGAATAACCGTCATGCGCTCGGCTTTAAGCACGGCACGCACACCGGTGCTCCGTTGGATATAGGTGAACGGAACGATCTGATAATTCATATTCACCCGACCTGCGGTCGAAAGCGGTTCCGAAATCGGATATGGTTCCACCACCGGCATGTTGAACAGATCCATGAACAGGTGATCCGGAGGCCCTTTCCCCGTGATTGCGCTATACGGTGGTCCAATGCCCGTTGAACTGGTGGAATCACCGATCCCCGGATGCCCGATCGGAAATGGCCGGAACTGTAACGTCATCCAGGCCCAATTCCGGATCACCCCAGTCGGCAACGAACCGAACATCCCCGGCGACGGCATCATTCGGTTCGGAGAAAAGAAAGTCGGGCCGGCATTGGCCACCGGCCCTGTGCTGTAGAGGGGAGAATAATAGGGAGTCGAAGAACCTCCGGTTGAGGCGTTATTATAGGCCGAGCTGCCCTCGTCGGCCTTATTGATGTAAGGCCCGTCGCTCCATGTGGCAAAACCATTGTCAAAATCCCCTTGAATGGAAGTCGGGACGCCATTCTTGGTAATATACGCTCCGTTCGTGGGACAACCGCCGCCCGCCAGCGTTGTATCGAGCGCAGAACTTCCGCCACCAGGTCCGGAATAGGAAGTCCCATTCGTTGCGCCATGGAGAGACGTGTTGGCCCCGAATGGATTCCCATTGGTAGACCCATTGTAGGAGCCCATGCCGTTGGCGCTGGAATTAACGAGTTGCCCCCACCTGACGCCAAAAAGAGGCGTACTGGCCACACTCCAAATATCGTGGTTATGCTCTTGCAGGGGAAAGGGTGGGAGTGGAGGAACGGGCACGTTATATTCCGAGAAATGGGATTGGTTAGCATCATCAAAAAGATTGAAGTCCGACGTACCATCGGCCACCGTCCGGCCTGCGATGATGCGGATATCCCCCGGATACGCCCGGACACTCCGAGTCACGTCCTGGGGTTGAATCAGTGTGTATTGCGGAGCCCACGAATCCGAACCGAAGGTCAGGCGATTGCCAAAAGGAAAGCGGTTGATGAGGGTGCTCGTCCCAAAGGGGCTCGGTGCCCGCCACGTCAGGATCGGTGTCGGAAAGCTTTGGCTCGGGAAAGTAAGCTTGATTGTCTGCACCGGCTGATTGACGAGCCAGCCCGATGCCGTATGCGTGGTGGTTTGCGGAATGAGGACATTGATCGTGATCGGTCCTCCAAAGAAGCTGAACGGCTGGGGATTTTGACCGGGAACCCAGGATGCCGTGGGATCGTAGGGAACATCCATGGTATTGCTGAAAAAGGGATAGTAACCCTGCGTGCCTGCGTTAATCCCGGGGCCTGTGCCCCAAATTAAATTCAACGGATTCATTTTTCCTCCCCAATTGTCCCGCGAATTGGGAGAAAACACCCAATTGGTCATCCCCTTGGTATAGCTTGCGGTATTTACTGCCGCGCTGATCACCGAGTTCGGAAAACCCATGGATGTAGCCGGAGCTGTACCCGACAAGCTGGTTTTCCAGGTGAAACCATCCAACCCCGAAACTTGTAAATGATAATTGCCGTTCTCGGTGGGAAACCCAAGGGAAGGGTCGAACATATTAACAATCAGCATCGCCTGGATGCGGACACAACCATCGGGTATGGCGGTAGCCGACGTGGTTGTACCAATCAGGCTTGTGCCGTTGTACATGTAGCTCGTCCAAGGTGTGGGTGAGGCGGTCGTTCCTCCCGCATAGCCGGGAGGAGGACGCGCTGACCACGACCAGGCCGATGGGTCGCCAAGACCGCTCTGGGGCGCATTGTAATTCGGATCCGACGTCTTCCATGTCCCATGTAATCCATCATTCCAGCCCGTGCAGATGAACAAGAGAGTCGCTCCCTCCACGGTCGGGAACCGTCCGAAACCGCGGGTCCCTCCCGACATCGTATTGCTGCTTGCACTGTAAGTATAACCATTCGCCGCCGTATCGATGATCGGCACCGCCTGTCCAAATCCGCCCCAGGGTTGAGCCGGGCTGCTTGTCCACACGTCAGACAAACCGCTATCGAATGCCGGGGGTGGCTTTGTTGCCGTGCTGACTCCGCCCACTGCGGGCGCAAAAGGAGTCGTGACATTGGGATCAACCAAATTCAAGCATCGGACATAATCGAACATTTCCACCAGAATCTGGTCCAACTCGGCCGCCTGCTTGGAGTTTGTCACGGATGTTCCCCCTCCGCTCGCATACGTTGCTGTTGTGGAATCGTACTTGGTCAGAAAACTGCCGCCAAAACCGGGGATGTTCGTTGCTCCCAGGTTTTCAAGATAAGTCAGCAGGGCCCGGTTTCGTCCAACGCCCGAGGTAGCCACCGTCAAGGGCAGGTCAGCCGTCGGATCGTCGTTCCGGCTTCGCACGAAATAATAGCGTTTACCATTGATCGTTCCGTCCCACGCGATGGTCGAGTCGGTTGCGGTTTGGTTGGTTATCGAAGACGCCACCGGCCAGCAGACGATCCGCGGCTGATTGAACATATTCACATCCGGCGCGCGGCTGCTGGCGGTGAGAAAGAACCGGGCTTTTTCCAGGAACTGTCCCGTCGCTGAGGTACTTGAGCTCGAATTTGCCGCGGCAATCGTGCTGTTGACGCCGTCGTTGTTCGTCGTGCGGACGTAACTGGAGGTGGCCGTGACCCCGCCGCCGCCCGGCAGTGAAGTGGGGCTGAGGCCGTTCGCGAGCCCGGACTCGAAGGCCAACTCATCCACGCTGGCATAGAGTCGTTCATTTGCTTTGAATGAGGTCGAACCCACACCGGTGGAACTGCCCGAGGAACCCGAGACCGGGGCCGCTGTGCCCGCATTGGATCCAAGATTTGTCGTTTGACTCAAACTCCCCATGTTCAACTTGGGCGCAATCACGTAGTACGGCTTAAAGTTGGCGGAGGTATAGGGGGACGCACCCATGCCGGTGTGAAGTGTGCTTGGTGTGCTTAGAACAGCGCCGAGAACAGTGCTCAGGCACGTCATCGCCGGATGCCCGGGATATCGCTGAAATTCATTTTGCGTCGGTTGATCCTGCGCCAGGTTGGTCTGGTCGAACGAGCCGTTCGTTCTCGGCGTATCCCAATAAACGCCCTCCGACGCGGTGTTGATATTGACCTTCGACGTTTCATCGTCAGTCCAATAAGCAATTCGTCCGACGATCGGGTTCGCCTGCTTCGCCCCGTTTACCGTGATCTTGGTGCCGGTGCTGCCAGCCGCTGGCGCCACAATCGTTCCGTCCTGCAGTACGTAGAGCCACTTCACCGGCATCGGGATATCGTTAGTGTTATGATTCGACGCGCTTGATGTCGAGGTATTGACCGCCGGTCCACCCGTGGTATTGGGTAGGTTGACCCAAAAACCTTCAATGCCCGGCGTAACGCCGTTAATCGAGTAGGTGCTGACCGCTATCGTTCCCGAAGCCGTGGCGTAGTTATAGTTGGATGTCGAGGTGTCCCCGCCCGTGTGGCCAAGATCGGTCGGGTTGCCGTCTACGATTGGAAAATGGAGAATGCCGCTCGAATCGGTCACCGGCTGGTTCAAGTCAAAGTAAACCGCCGGGCTGCTGTACCAGGTTGCGTTGCCCGTCAGGGAACCGGCGTCGGTACTCGGATCATACGTGCCCGTCGTGGTGGGAGAATCCCAGGAAAAAAGGCGATAATTGGTCTGCTCCGTTCCGGTGCTGTCATAGGTCCGGATCATCCCCGGCTGCGAGGCCCAGGCCACCGTCGTTCCGTTGCTCGTCGCCTGTTGGATTTCCGCCATGACCAGGCTCACCGTCGAGTCGGCCAGCGTTTTTACCGATGAACCATTCGCATACAGCTTCGAAGACTTGAGATTATTCTGCCCGCTGAGCAGGAAGCCCAGGATCAACGCCGCCAGCAACACGAGGCAGGAGAGAACCAGCAACAACGCCACCCCGCGGCGTGGTGCCGCGTGACTCTGCCGGGACAACAAGGAAGAGTTTTGTTTCATAATCAATTCGCGGTCCACTTGGCTCCCCGGATAATGACATCCGACTGGAAAACGTAGTAGTTGAGCTTGAGCGAGTTCAACGTGTCCTCGAGTTTTTCCAAGTCCCCTTCCACGCCGCCCGTCGTGAAGAGTTGGCCCGGTTTCTGAAACAGGGCGGGGCTCGATGTGAAAAGATTGCCCAAGTCCGGAGGTGATATGCTCGATGCGTTCGGATATTTCGCCGCCAATCGCGTTCCGGAAGTTTCGTCGATTGCCACCATGACGACCTTCACCAACGGCGGCAGTTGATTTCCGGTCTGCCACTGCAAAATCGACGAGGTGCCGGTGTACGTGGCCTGTGCGCCGTTGGCCGGGGGATTTGAGCCGTAGGCCGAATCATACTGATAGCTATTGGCATTGCCGTCCCCAGTGCCGCCGGCATCGCCACTCACCGGGCTGCTGACATAAGTTGTATTCGCTTCGCCATTGGCAGCCGTACCGCTGGTGAATTGTTCCGGCATGATGATGAGCGCCACAATATTGCTCGCCAGCGCATGGACATTCACCGGTGGACTCGCCGTCAGGTCGGTGGGCAGCCCGTTGGTAATCCATGAGGGCATCAAACCCGTGGCCGGCACCGCGCCGACGGTATAAACACTGAGATTCTCCGACGGCTGCAGATATTCCATCAGGCGAAAACGGTTTTCAGAGACAGGCGCATTGCTCATGACACTGGTGCTGGTGCCCGTTCCAGTTCCCAAAAATGCGGGCCGCGAGGTATCCGGGCCATACGTCACAAAATAGCCGCAGGCATTCAGGAGATTGCCAAGATTTCCGTAGTTGCTCGCATCGGCGGAAGTGACGACACCCAGGGGAGCCTGAAAGAAAACCGCGTGCGTCACTTGCACCGCATTCTGTCCAGCCGTGGTAATAAACGTGCCGTTCGTGCCAATCGGCCCGTACCCCGAGATGAACTGCAGTTCCGATTGCCGCACATAATGACTGGATACCGCAACAGCTCCGCTGGAGTAGTTGTAATACGTATTCAACGTCGCCTGGCTCAGCGTCCGCGTCATCCGCTCAAAAGCCACCCGCGCCTGCTGCATCGTTCCCGTGCCCTGCGTCGATTGCTTGTATGCCGAAGTCGTCAAATTGATGATCTGAAAAATGATCGCCATCAGAATCACCAGGATCGTGATCGACACCAGTATCTCGATCAGCGTGAAGCCCCGTTTGCAATTCGGGCCGCAAGTCCGCCGCATTCCGCAAACTCGAGATGGTGGCATCGCAAAATTAATCATCTCTTGAACTTTGTCCTGAAGGCTGAAAACAAATGCCGGTGACAACCTCCGATTACCGGCTCAATTGCCGATTCTTCACATCGAGTCGCAGGTTGCTTTGGACGGGGAAATTGTACTTTATCATGAAGTGTCGGTTGAAATAGTTGCCATGCAGGATGTCGGCACTTCTCATCCCGTTATCACTGCAACAAGCTGGCATGGTGAAAAATTTACAACGTAATGACAGTGCTCACAATGGATGGCCCTTTGATTCTTTTGTACTTATCGCGTATAAAAACTCCTGTCGGCGTGTCAATCATTAGAGAGGTTCCAAAGCGCGTCGCTTCATCAGTGCGATACATACTTTGTACATCCTCATAAATAGCGATTACGTCTATGCGCACAATAGCAGTTTCCGATTAACCGTTTATCAAATCCCCAAGCCCTCTTTTACTTCCTCCATCCGACCTGTCTGCCTCATAAGACTCATGCCGGAAATTCCGTTAATTTGGAAAGTTGGTAATGGGGGCCTGCCTTCTGCCCCCATCTTTCCCCAGAGAAAGATCAGGTCGATTTATTCCCGCTTGAAAAACCGTTAATCATAATAAAACTCCCACCAGCCCCGGTTCTGACTAAGCTCATTGGCGATTTCCCTCTCTCGCCCTGCGGTGTTGTTACCAGCTTCCTTGGGAAGACGGAGCGGACCGGGAAAATCGGAAATATCGCTATGATGAACAAAACCAGGATGACCATTCAAGAGGTCATCGATTCCATTCTAGGGCACCTGCCCGCCAAATTAGGACCGGGCACGGTCGATACACTCAAGAGCGGGGATTCATCGCACCCCGTTCGCGGCATTGTCGTGACCTTCATGGCCACCCGCGCCCTATTGAAGAAGGCCTTTGAATTGGACGCCAACTTCGTCATCACCCATGAACCCACTTTCTATCATCACCACGACGAACCTGCCTGGCTCGACTCCGATCCCGTTTCCGTCGCCAAGAAAAAATGGATCGAGGACCACAACCTCGCTGTCTGGCGCTTTCACGACGGCCCCCATTGCTTTCATCCCGACGGCATCGGCGCCGGCATGATCAAGAGACTCGGATGGACTTATGATCCCGCTCACAAGAACGTCATCCCCATCCCGCCCCAAACCGTGCGAGACCTTGCCGCATGGTGCAAAAAGACTCTCGGCATTTCCCATGTCCGCGTCGCGGGCGATCTAGATGCCGTCTGCACCCGCATCGGCCTGCGCGTCGGGGCCAGCGGTGGCCAAGCGCAAATGGAACTCTTCCGGGATCACGACGTCGATGTCGTTATCTGCGGTGAAAGTCCCGAGTGGGAAACCTGCGAGTACGTCCGCGACGCCGTCGAGATGGGAAAAAAAAAGGCGCTCATCGTCCTCGGTCACGCCAACAGCGAGGAAGCCGGCATGGAATGGATGGCCGCCTGGATTCGCTCCATCCTCCCTGCAGAAATTCCGCTTCACTACGTCCCCGCCGGTGATCCCTTCCTCGTCGTTTAATCCCAAATCCGACCTATCCGCCCCATTAGACCCATTTCTCTGTCATGAGCGAGAGATAGTATTCGCCGACAGAGCTATCGTAGGCGCGGAAGGAGAGAAGCTGGCCGGCATTCCAGAGGCATTCATTTTTCATCCACGGCTCATTAGCACCGGCCACGTTTCCGCCATGGCCGATCGCTGGGGCAACGTCAATCTCTTCACCACGGAGGGCGGATTCGTCTGGCTCAACTCGCCCGAAAGCTCCATCTCGCGAAGCTCGCTCTACATGATGATCGAGATCGACGGTGAGTTGATCTCCCTTCTCTACAGCGAGCTCACGCGGAGGGAAAAAATTCGCATCGGCACGGGTTATGTCGAGTACGACGGTGAAGTCGAGTACCGGGGCGCCCGCATTCAAGTTGTGCAGCAAATCTTCGCCATGCCCGATCAGCGCCGCGTCATCAACGGCGTTTTCACCCCTGACCAATCTTGGCGAGCAGGCGCAAAAGCTGCGACTCCAAATTCGCAGCGACGTCAATCCGACCCGGGGCAACGACGGCGAAGCCAGCCACTCCGCGCCACGCCCTCATCTAACCGAAAAGGGTTGCGCCATTTTTCCCGCCGTCGGTGATCTGCCCAGTGGCGTTTTTCT
>Ga0207058_1051_pt1 | contig 26889 bp, 24 predicted proteins | sample Alteio_BWMinCont_34_FD_153271 | JGI IMG/M metagenome (GOLD analysis project Ga0207058, IMG submission 153271) | Enriched cells from forest soil in Barre Woods Harvard Forest LTER site, Petersham, Massachusetts, United States -... | ecosystem: Environmental > Terrestrial > Soil > Temperate forest >...
TGATTACGATGGCGGGGATCGCTTGGTTCGCGCTGCGCAGTTGCACGGCCTCGGTCGATCACACCATCGATACGGTGCGCGATGCCTTCGTTTCGGTGCTCCGCGTCACGCCGCAAGTCACGGTCAATCAGCGCGTGGTTCTCACGCAGACGGCACCGATTGCCGAGCTGGCGGTGGTCACTAAGGAAGAGCTTGTCACCATTGGCCTAACCGAGCATTTTGAAGTTCTATCCGTGCAGGTTCCCCTCACGGAAAAAACACTGACGGCCGAAGCAGTGTACCGGATCAAGGCGGGGTTCGATTTGCGCGCCCCCTTTTCCGTCGAGATCGATCCGGCTACGCATGACGTCCACGCCACGATGCCCCATGCGGTTATTTTGTCGGTCGAGCAAATGGGTAACCTCACTTACCACGGGGATGATGCCTGGCTCAACCGCATCACGGATGCGGAGCGCGCAGAAATCGTCAACAACTTGAATGCAGCCGCGCACGCCGAGGCGGAGAAATCGAATCTGAAAGAAGATGCCGAAAAGCAGGTCGAGCAGCGGCTCAACGAACTCATCCATCACAACGGGAAGCCGATGCAACTGGAATGGATCGAGTCCAAGCGCTCTTCTTAGTCTTGCAAAAAGCCAGCATGATTGGGTAAATTATACCTAGTTGATGACAAGAATGTCCCTTGAGCGGCTCTAATCCACGCAGAAAGGTCATTTATTTGTACAACTTTACGATAATTTTTGGGTATATCAGAGGGTAAGTGCATTTTGAATGCTTCCTATGGAGGAAAACGGTACGCGCTTTGCATCTGATTGCCCCTAACCCCCAATAGGATTAACTTTTATGTCGAAACCTTCCCGTTGCTATCATCCCTCACTGGAAACTTCTGCTGTCACAGGCGAACCGGCCCGCACGCGGCCTTCCCTGTATCATACGAAGGATGCTTTCATCGAACGGATCTCGCCCGTTGCAACTGCGGTGATCTTCTTTGGGACTTTCTCGCTGGCTCCGCAGGACACCTCCCTTTCGCATCAGGCCCTTTTCAAGCTCTCTTTTCTCCATCGCCATTTCCTGCAGCATGGTGGTTTGAAAATCGTGGTCAATCGGCAGACCGCAGTTCTCTCGGGCACGTTGACCAGCCGCTTGGTCTTCACGATGGCCGAAATTCTGGCCGGACAGATTGAAGGCATCCGCCAAGTGAAGGATGAAACCGAGAAGACCGCGGCTCCTAGCGATAAAGAGGCGGCCTTGGAAGCGATTCAGTTTCTGTTCGCGACCGATCAGACTTTGCGCACGGGGATTCAGGCCAGTCTATGTGACGGTCGCTTGACGCTTGAGGGCGAGATTACGTCCCCCACGCAGAAGCTCTGGGCCGAACAACTCGCCGGCGCCACCGGGCATGAAATCGATTCCAACCTGACACCCGCCACCTTTATCCCGGCCCCGATGCTGAAAGTTTCCGAGCCGCCCCAACTGGATGACGAGTCCCTGCAGGCGTTAGTCCTGTTCCGTCTGCGCTTGGTCTGCGAGACCGAAAGCCTGCCGGTAAAGGTCAAGGCCAGCCGCGGAGTCGTTACGCTCCAGGGAAAAGTTCGCACCGAGGCCCTGCGCCAACGCGCGGAAAATATTGCGCGCTCGACGCTGGGTATCCGTGAATTGCGGAGCTCGCTTACGATTGCGGCGTAGTGCCGCTGTCACCCCTCCGGGGTAAATGGCTGCGAGGTAAGAGACAAGCCTTCGGCTTGCGGTGACGAAAAGACAACCTAAGTGACCCGCGCGATACAACTGAACTGATCCTTCGACAAGCTCAGGATGACGGCATCTTAAAAGAAAATCTTATTTCTTTTTCTTCTGCCAGTAGGTCAAGCCATCTTCGAAGCAGGTCCCGGATAAATCTTCGAGTTTACCGCGGAAAAACATTTCGGCGTCTTTGACTCCCCGGTTGTAGGCAAACGGGGCGATCTCCTTGAGAATGTAGTCCAAGAGAAATTTCGCCCGCAGCTCACTCAATTCCTCTTCAAATTCCTCGCCGAAATATTTATGGAGCGAGGCGAGGACTTCTTTCGTTTCCTGTTTGTTGAGTTCGATGGGCATAAGCGTTGTGCGGTTTTTTCGTTAAAGCAAAGCCAGCGCTGCGGCAAGAACCTGCTCGACAGGTAGCGCGCTTAAAGTCGGATTTCCTTTCAAGATGTGCACGCCTGATCGCGGCGGCGCCCACACGGCGGAATCGGTCGGGCCGAAAAGTGCGATGACGGGAAGATCCCGACGTGAAGCCGCAGCCAAGTGCGTGATCCCGGAATCATGACCGAGAAATAAATCCGCTCCGCGTAAAAGCGCGGCCAGAATTGGTAGCGGCAACCAGCGCGCGCGGAGCTGGGGCAAATCTTTCCAGGCCTCGATCAAGAAACGTGCCTGCTCGCCATCCGCTTCGCCCTCGATGAGAAGCAACGCGAGATCGGGTTTTGCGCGGACGAGTTGGCGACCCAGTTCGGCCCACGATTCGACCGGCCAATTCTTGGTTTCGCCGCCGCTGCCGGGATGAATCGCCACCAGCCGCGTTCTAGGTGGAAGCCCCGCGAGAAAAGCACGGGCGGCATCAACGTCCTCCGGAAGAGGAAAAATATCACTGGCCACATCTTCCGGAAGCTTTAACCCGAGCGGTTCCACGATCCCGGCAAAGTGGTGCGCCGCAGGTCGGCCAAACGATTCCGGCACGCGGGGCGGGTGAGTCAGGATCTCAACGGGATTGCACCGTTTCAAATTGGCCAGAAAAAGACCGTCCGGATCATAAAAATAAGAGAGGACCAAATCGAAGTCCCCGATGTAATCCATCCAGCCCGGATCGAGCACGGCGCGGGGCGTGAAGAACGCGCTCAACGGGCCGTGATTAACCGAGCGAATGCCGTTGAGATAATGGCGATGGAGCGCGATTTCCGCCAGGTGCGGTTGGCCCAGCACTTCAATATGGGCATCGGGCCAGCGCTCGCGCAGAAGACGCAGGGTGGGAAGAGTGACGATGAAATCACCGAGGGCTCCCCCCCGGATAACCAGAATATTCATGAATCAAAAGAGGACTTAGCGTTGCACCGTTGTTTCGTAATTCTGGACATTGGGTGGTATATCCTTATGCTGCGAACATGCGGGTATATGAGCTCGTTCTTCGTAGTGGTGCCAAGGCGGAAGTTACTGCAGAAGTTTTGCATGACGATCCCGGTATTGATAATAAAATTTATTTTTACCGCGACCATGGCCGGAAGCAACTCGTAGCGTATTTTCTTCGCGACGAAATCGCGGGAATCGTGGTCGGACCCGATAACGCCAGCGCCGCCGTGCGCTATAAGTAAGTTCCGAAAAAGACAGCCGAACTGATCCTTCGACAAGCTCAGGATGACGGATTGTTTTTCAAATAAAGCGCAGAGCCACCAGCCCAATCTCGCTTGCAATTGCGCTTTTACCGGCGATGCTCGTCACGGATAGTTTTACGCACCCGATTGTATGAGCATTCTTTTCGCCGTCCTTATCGTTTTCGGAATCCTCCTGCTAATCGTGCTGGTCATTGGCGGCATGGGGGTCGGTATTTACAATCGGCTCGTCACGCTGCGTAACGAGTTCAAAAATCAATTTGCGCAGATCGATGTCCAGTTGAAACGTCGGCACGATCTCATTCCCAATCTGGTCGAGACCGCGAAAGGCTACATGGCGCACGAGCGCGGCACGCTGGATGAAGTGGTGGCCGCGCGCAACGGCGCGGTGGCAGCACGGCAACAGGCCGCATCGGATACAACCGATCCCAATGCGGTGGCGAAGGTCGTCGCGGCGGAAGGCGTTCTCACCCAGTCGCTGGGTCGGCTCTTTGCCGTGGCGGAAGCATACCCGGATTTGAAGGCCAACCAGACGATGCTTCAGCTCCAAAACGAACTGACCGAAACGGAAAATCGCATTTCGCTTTCGCGAGAGGCCTACAACGAATCGGTGCGTAATTACAATACCCAGCGCGAGATTTTTCCCAATTCGCTCCTTGCCGGAATCTTCAACTTTGGCCCCGCCAGTCTCTATGAAATCACCGATCCCGGTGATCGTGAAGTGCCGAAAGTTTCCTTTACTTAAGTCGTTTCATAATCTTGAGTTTTGGCCGGTTCGGCGTACCATGCAGTCATGGAGTCGATCTTCCGCAAGCAACCGGCGGCGAGGGCGCCTTCGGTCTATGACCGGATCGGGCCGGAAATCAGGCATCTCTTCAAGGGTGGCGACCCTGTCCGGGATGCCCAATCCAAAAGCAAAACGGGGGCTTGGGCCGCTACCGTCGCCATCGGCATTTTGCTCGTACTGTTTTTCATGGATCCGTTTCTTTACTCCGCGCATAAGTCCGCCGCCATCCGGGCCTATATCTATCTTCACAATTATAATTCGGCTTCGGCCACGAACGCCTTGGTCGCCACCGGAATGTTCTCCAAGGACGAAATCCTGGCGATGAATGATCGCCATGGCGCCTTTCAAAGTTATTTTTCGTCCCCGCTTGAAGCAGAGCTTGGGGCGGCGAATGCCGTCGCTTTTATGAACGGATTGCATGCGCTGCATTATGGCGAATACCCGGAGCTCGATCCGATCGGCAAGATTCGGTACCTGCTTTTCATCCGGATGGGGCTTTATCCGCCCACGGTGTGGAGTGGGCTCAATCCTTCCATCGAGTAGCTACGCACGACCTTAAGGAGGCCTTGAAGGATGGCTTAACGAAGATTATTACGTCTCGGTAATATTTCCATCGACAAGCTTAACTTCTTGAAGGAATGTCTTATCAAGCAGATTTACCTACGTGGTACCTGCATGGAATGACTTACCGACCATGAAGCGCTACCTTCGCCAATTGAAAAGTAAACGAGGGCAGACTCTCGTCGAGTACGCGCTGATCCTGGCTTTTATTTCTGTCGTGGCGGTTGCCGTCTTGATTGACTTGGGAAAGGATCTCACGAACTTCTATATCCATATCGATTCGACCCTTGCCTCAGGGCAGGCCTATCACTAAGCGATTGTCGGTCCCTCTTCCTCCGCTAGTTTTTCCGGGATGACGACTGTCGCTGTCCTTCTTGCGCCACATGCGTCGGTAACGCCACCGCTCACTTGGAACAGTGGACTTGCGCTTAGTTTGGTGGCCTTCATTGCGGGGGCAATCAATTCGGTGGCGGGCGGGGGAAGTTTTCTGACATTCCCCGCGTTGATGTTTTGCGGGGTCACTCCCGTTTGCGCCAATGCAACCAATACCCTGGGGTTGTGGTGCGGTTCCTTTGCCAGTGTGGGTGCCTATCGCAATCACCTCGGCGGCCAGAGGCGAGCGCTCCTGTCGCTGCTAATCACGAGTCTCATCGGCGGATTGATCGGGGCGCTGCTGCTGCTCAAGACGCCTGACGCCACTTTCAAGCTGCTGCTGCCGTGGTTACTGCTAGTGGCGACGCTCATCTTTATTTTCGGTAAACACCTGACCGCGCTATTGCGGCGGATGGTCCATCTCGACATCAATCAACCGCAACATGCGGGACCCTTCATTGTCGGTTGCGCGCTTCAGCTAACCATCGCGGTGTATGGCGGATTTTTCGGGGGCGGAATGGGCATCCTGATGCTGGCGCTGCTCACGCTTCTTGGTTACGAAAAGATCCATACGATGAATGCGCTGAAGACCGTCCTGGCAACGACGATCAATGGGATCGCGGTCGTGGCGTTTGTCTATGCGAGCGTCATTGCGTGGCCGCAAGCGGCGGTGATGATTGTCGGCTCGATTTTTGGCGGCTATGGCGGGGCGATGCTGGCGCAGCGCGTCTCGAGTGAGATCATTCGCTATGTAGTGATGGTCATCGGCATCAGCATGACGATTTACTTTTTTGTGCGTTAAGGCTGGTCGCTATATTCAGCTTGTTCCCAATTAACGATTGTCTTGGTTTTCGGGTCAATCTTGATGAGGTGGATAAATCCACCGCTACGAATCTGACCCGATACGAGCGTAATGTTGCAGAATGGAAGCAATATCTCCCGTCGACGTTTAAGAATTTCTGCCCACTCCGGGCCACGAGGACTGAGCTGAATTTGTTCGTCAAGAAACGCTATATAAGATTCATCAAAACACGTTTCTCCAACGCCGCTAGCCTCGTCTACATGCAACCGAACATCCGCAGGCAACTCTTTGCTGCTACGAACAACCTCAAGAAAAAGCTCTAATGGTTGCATATGCACGTCTCCGGTCTAAAAATCTGGCCTCTTTATAAAAACTCCGCAATCACAGCGCAGACTTGCTCGATTTGCTCGGCGGGGATTTCGGGATAGATAGGGAGACTGATGACTTCGCTGGCGAGGCGGTGAGCCCAGGGGAAATCGTCGGGCTTGTAACCGAGATCGGCGAAGCAGGCTTGCTCATGGAGGGGCAGGGGATAATAGATTTCTGCTCCGATGCCGCGAGCGGTCAGGTGCGCTCGAAGGGCGTCGCGGCGACCCGTGCCGATGACTCGTAGCGTGTACTGATTCCAGATGTGGCCGTTGTTTGGACAGGCGACGGGTAGAATCAGACGCGCGTCTTCCTTTGCATTCGCATCCTGAGTGCATCCGCAATTGCTGGTTTGTGCGATTTTCACGCCGAGTAATTTTGAAAGGCGTTCGGTGTAAAGTGCGGCGTTACGGCGGCGACCTTCGGTGTAACCATTGAAGTGGGGCAGCTTGACCGCAAGCAAGGCGGCTTGAAGCGCATCGAGCCGGAAATTACCGCCGATGACTTGATGGTAGTATTTAGGATCCATGCCATGGAGGCGCAGGATTTTGGCCTTGGCGAAAAGAGTCTCGTCGTTGGTGAGCAAGGCACCGGCATCGCCCAGGGCACCGAGATTTTTGCTGGGGAAAAAACTGATGGTGCCGAAATCGCCAATCGTGCCGACCTGCTTTCCTTGATACGTCGCTCCCATCGCTTGCGCCGCATCCTCAATGACGCGAAGGCCGTGCTTTGAGGCGAGATCGCGGACACCGTCCATATCCGCCGATTGCCCGAACAGATGCACGGGCAGGATCGCCTTCGTGCGGGGGGTGATTCGCCGGGTGGCATCGCGCAGATCGAGATTGAAACAGACCGGGCAGGAATCGACGAAGACCGGTTTGGCGCCAACACGCGAGACGCAACCAGCCGTGGCGAAAAAGGTGAAGCTCGGGCAGAGCACCTCGTCGCCGGGACCGATGTCGAGCGCCATGAGGGCGAGGAGAATGGCGTCGGTGCCGGAGCTGACGCCGAGGGCGTATTTCGCACCGGTGAATTCCGCCAGGGCGCGCTCGAACTTCTCGACTTCGGGGCCGAGGATGAAGTGGCCCGAGCGGAGGACGCGCAGAAAGGCCTCGCGCAATTCGGGCTCCAAGGCGCCGTTCTGCGCCTTGAGATCGAGCAGGTTCACGTTCATGTGCCGATCATGCGCTGAAGCGGGCGCGGATAAAAGTCTTGAATCAATTAAGCGACTCTCGTTCAAAACTCGGTGAAGAAACAATATCCAGAAAATGAAGAGTAGGTCAACGGAGGCATGACCCTTCGTCATGCTCAAAGTTTTGAGTTTTCAGAGGTAGCCCCTCAACTTTTCTTTTTCTTCGCAAACGTAGGGATGATAGTGCCGATGGCTACTCCTAGACAGACGCCGATACCAACTCCTATTCCGATACCTACTCCGATGTTATGCATTGCGAAGCCCAAGCCTACCCCGATGCCAGTCCCCATGCTAATGCCGCCAGCGATGCTTATGGCCAATGTTCGATCCAACGTCCTGCCGTTGCGTTGCTTTTGTGCCATACGTCACAACCTAGCAGTACAATCACTTCTACCAAGCTCCAAACGTGATCGGCAAAGCCAATTTCAAATGCTAAAGAAATACGCAAGCTTCCGTGAATCCAGCAGTAGTTGGTACAAGGGCGTGTATCACTCTGAAAGCGCATCCTCCCGCTGTTTCCCCCCTGTTGCCTCCTAAAATGGGGTTGCCCTAAAATCGCGTGTTGGGCAACCCTCTAAGGAGACGCATGATCCTTCGACAAGCTCAGGATGCCAGAGGGATTTTAATCCCCCATCACGTCGCGCACCAGCTCGGGCAGGCTCTCGAACGACCAAGTGCCGAGCCAAGCCAGAAGAAAGACCAGGATGAAATAGCCAAAGCCGACGATCATGCGCTGCCTCGTTGTGCAGACGGTATCGAGTTGGGGCGCACGGGCGCGGATCAATAAAATCAAACGGGGCACCCCGAAGGCAACGACGCAGAGCAGGACGAGATTGAATCCACGCGTGAGTTCCAGTACCGAGACGATCAGGCCAAAGAGCCAGGCCTGCGGAGCGATGGCCGGAGCGATCCATCCTCCCTCAAGATCAAGGATCGGGATCAACGTGAAAAGGTTGTAGAAGAAACCGACGCAGGCCATTCCCAGAAAAAACGGGGCGATGATCTGCGGTTTGTCGGGATTATTCGTCAAAGCAAAGATCACCGTCAGCAGAAGGGAAACCACTGTCCCCGTCAGGGGCCCGGCAAAACCGACCCGCGCGTCGATCCATGGTCGCCGAGGCAGGGGTTCGAGAGTCGCTGTGGCATTCGCGCCAAAACCGAAGAGTCGGAAATGCAGCGGAAGCCCCAGTTTCCATGCCGTCACCAGTGTTCCGACCTCGTGAACGACCACCTGCAGGATAATGCCTACCAACGAAGCCCAACCGTAAACCCCGAGATAATTCGGCCCGAGGACTTCCGCGCCGACCGACAGCATTTTGGGATGAAACAACGCCATGAAAACCAACAACGCAACCAGGATGGCCATCCCCATGGCGAGTTGTTCCGCCCACAGACGGGCGGCGGAGACAGGAGGAGTTGCGACGGATTTTTCGGGTTCGAGTGCCATAGAGAATAAGGTCACTCTACCCTAACCCGCCGCGCAGCAGGAGTCCAAATCAGAAATTTGCCATTCTGGCGACAGGCTCCCGTCGCGATTTGGACGGCTGTGAAGATCGACTCTTGTGCCCGTCCCAAGAGACGACATAGTAACCTTAAGCATGACTCCTGAAGATCGCGAACTCCTCCAAGGATTGCGCCGCCAACAACTGGAACTCCAGCAGGCGCTCGCACGTTTGGATGCGCAATTGGGCAGTTTGGAGGCCCGCGCAGGAGCCACCCTGGTAGAATCGGCGCCTGCCGAGTCGGAGCTTCATCTGCTTCCGCCTATTCCATCGGATGAGGAACCGCCACCGTTTCTTCCGCCTATTCCTGCGGACGCCGCATCCGTTGTCCATCATTTGCCTCCTTTGCCGAAGCCGCCCGTCCGCGAGCCTAAGCCCTCGGTCGAATATCAATTTGGTCGCTGGCTCATTCGCATCGGTCCCGTCTTTGGTGTCATTGCCTTGGCGCTGTTCTTCAGTTACGCCCATTCGCGCATTCACAAATTGCTCGGACCGGGAGGTCTCATTGGATTGAGCACGGTGATCAGCTTCGGTTGCGTCATGTTGGGGGGCCGCCTCGAACGGAAAGATCCTTCTTCGATTTTCTTTGGACGAGCGATCTCCGCGATGGCCCTGGCGTGGCTCTATGTCACGGCCTACGCGGCCTGCTACAGCCACACCTATCGTATTATCCAGAGCCCGCTCGTCGCAGGTTGTTTGCTTCTGATCTGGGCGTTTTATGTCCTCGTACTGGCCGAGCGCAAGCACTCACAAACCCTGTCGTTGTTCGCGATCACGCTGGCCTATTTCAGCACGGCCATCAGTCCGATCGGCAGGTTCACCATGGCCGCCGATCTTCTCCTCGCGGGCACGGCTGTGCTTCTCATGGTCCGCAATGGCTGGGCGATTCTCTCTTATTTCAGTCTCGCGGGCACCTATCTCGCTTTGCTGCGGCGGCTCGTCATCGACGAGGATGGCGAGTTTGTCTTCGACGCGGGCCGCACGCTTCATTTCTGGCCTTATGCCACGTATCTCACCTGCACGTGGGTTATCTTCACTGCGGCAGTTTGGTTTTGCAGCGCGCCGACATTTCGCGGTGAAAAGCGGCTCGTCTTTCTCAGTCTCAATAATGGCGCCTGGGCCGGGCTACTTTTGTTTACCTCTTATATCTCGGGTTACGGCCACGGCCCGACGGGTTGGATCCTCTTGTCCACGGGCTTTATCTTATTGATCACGTCTCGCTTCGTGGGTTGGACTGATATTGAACCGGAGAAAGTCATGGCTGCCTATGCCGCGCAGGGGCTGGCCCTGTTTACCGCCGGAGTCATCGTGGTTTTCACCGGGATCACGCGCGGGGCCATGCTCACGCTGGAAACTCTTTTGCTGGGATGCGCGGGGACGTTTGCCGCCGATCGCGTTCTCCTCATCACCACCTATGTCTCGGGGCTTTTCGCCACCCTGTTCCTCATTTGGGAGATTGCGGTCAACGCCCATCATCCGTGGTTGCTCGGCTTCACGGGAGCGGCGGTCATGCTGTTGAATGCATGGATGTCCCGGAGCGATATCCGGCACAGTCCCAAGGCCCGCAGCACTGTCGTTCTCGCTTCAGGTTATTATTGCACATTGGCGGTCGGCTTGATCTTCACCACGCTCTGCATGGAACGCAGTGAAAACAGCCTGCCCCCGGCTCTCGCGCTGGCGGCACTTGGCCTCACGTTTCTGATCTATTATTTCTCGTTCTACGAATTGCCTGCGGTGGCCCAAGTGCTGCTCCTTGCTGCGCAGGCGCTGGTTCTTTTTCCTGTCGATACCGGGGAGGAGCTGCCTTGGTGGACTACGACGTGGGTCGCAGTTGTCACCCTGATCATGATCACTTGGTGGGCGCGCCAACGCATTACCCGCACAGGTACTTGGACGACGATACTAACCGTTATTTACGCGCTCGCACTGGCCGGTCTGGCCTACGAAACCGTGCGACCCTGGGCTGATTTGGATGGATGGATGAGGTACGCGAGCCTTCTCTCGGTTGCCTTCGTCATTTGGGGAGCATTGACCCAAGTCTGGCAAATGGCGGCCGTCGGACAGCTCTTCTTGGCCATCGCGCTCTATCACTTTTTCATTCCGCCCGGCGATGCACCCTTTCCGTGGACATGGTGGGCTGCCGCAATACCCCTCGTCGTGGTTTTCTCGACTGCCCGCGCGATGCATACCTGGCTTAATCTCTTCCCGGAAATTCCCGATTATCGCCGGATACCCCTTCGCAGCATGGCCTATGGATATCAGCTCCTCGCGCTGGCCATGCTTATCCGGTGGGTCAGCGCCGTGGTACCGCCTCTGGACCAGATCGCATATTTTCTCTTCTTGGGCACGCTGGTCTTATCTTGGAATGTCCGCATCCGGAATCTCTTCGGTATCCGTTGCAGCTATATTCTCAGCCTGACCGGACTGTTACTTTTCCTCGAAAATCTGAATGCCAACGCACCTGCCCTAGCGACCTCTTTCAATGGGCTCGCCTTCCTCAGCTTCTTAATTCAGCCGACGCTGCTGCGTCGCGGTCGCAAGTCCGCTGTCACACCGTTTGAAAGCTGGGTGCTCATTCTATTCTCCGTGGGAGCTGGCCTGTTTTTCGTCACCACATGGGTGGAAACACGGTTCAGTCTCGGTTATCTCACCATGAATTGGGCCCTCTACGGGCTTTTCCTTTTTCTTCTCGGTCCCGCGGTCAGGGAACCACGCCTGCGCTCTTGCGGGTTGGCTGTCCTGCTGGCAGCGATTGTCCGCGCAGGCTTTCATGATTTCTGGCAACTCACCAACGGCTATCAAATCCTCACTGCCATAGCGCTCACGTTTATCACCTTAAGTGTAGGCTATCTCATTATCCGCTCTGCGGAGGGCTCCAAGAGGTAACTTTTATTCCACTCGAAAAACCTGTGAATAACATTTGGAATTCGCTTAACAACTCGAATAACTTCGACTTTACGCAAGTTTGTCTTGGCTTCTCGTTGAGCTATTCACAACATCCCTCAAGTCGATTTAGTTCCTATTCAAACACTTTCGTCAAAAGTTCAAGTTACTCACATCTATAAGACGGAGAATAAACCATTGTTTTTTTCCTTAGAACCTTCTTAATACCTTCTGGTTATGAAATGCGTTATCTCACGTGAAGCTTTGCTCTCCGGTCTCCAAATTGTACAGAACGTTGTCAGCACCCGCACCACGCTTCCCATCTTGGGTAATGCGCTCGTGCAAGCTGTCGATGGTAAATTAATTATTTCCACGACTGACTTGGATACGGGCATTCGTGCATCAGTGGATGCCGAGATTATCAAAGGTGGCGCTACGACACTTCCCGCGCGTCGTCTCTTCAGCATCATTCGTGAATTGCCTGCGGCGGAACTGACGCTGGAAGTCGATTCAAAGCAAGTGGCCACGATTACCTCGGGTGCTTCTTTCTTCCGAATCATGGGATTGCCCGAGGAAGATTTTCCTCCATTCCCCAAAGGAGATGGAGCCAAGACTTTCAAGATTTCCCAAGGTGTCTTTCGCGATATGCTCAAGCGCACTGCATATGCGATCTCAACCGATGAAAGCCGTTATGTGCTCAATGGTGTTTTGTTGAGCTTCAAGGAAAACAAGCTTTCGCTGGTTGCCACGGATGGACGTCGTTTGGCTCTCGTGGAACAGGACCTTGAATTTCCGAAGGGTAGCGAAGTCGAAGCGATTCTTCCGACCAAGGCGGTCCAGGAATTACAACGCATTTTGCGCGATGAAGAACCGCTCTCCATCAGCTTTGCTGAGAATCAGGTTTCTTTCGATCTCGGCAACACGTTCCTTTATTCGAAACTCATCGAGGGCAATTATCCCAACTACAAGCAGGTTGTCCCGGCTGAAGCGAAAGATCGCATCGTTCTTGAGAGGGAAATTTTCCTGAACGCCGTTCGCCGCGTAGCGCTGCTTTCGAGTGAAAAATCGAATTCCGTTAAGCTGATTTTCAGCAAGAACAACCTCGATATCACGGCCAATACACCTGAAGTCGGTGAAGCCAAGGAATCGCTGGCTATTACGTACAAGGGCAAGGATTTCAACATCGCGTTTAATCCTGAGTTTCTCATGGACCCCTTGAAAAATATCGATGCCGACGAAATCTTTTTCGATTTCATCGATGAACTCAGCCCCGGCGTGATCAAGTACGCCCGCCCCTTCCTGTACGTTATCATGCCGATGCGGACAGCGTAGGCAGCGTCGCCGTGCCTCCTCCCCGCGTCAACGTCCTCGGCGTCGGCGTTCATGCCATCAATCTGGATTCCGCGGTTAAGAATTTGGGGCAGGCGGTTGCTACTCAAACCAAGGGCTACGTTTGTGTCACTGGAGTTCACGGTATTTCCGAGGCGCAGGCCGATCCTGAATTTAGGGACATTCTCAATGGAGCCCTCCTTAATACTCCCGATGGAATGCCCATGGTCTGGATGGGTCGATGGTTTGGTTTCAAGGAAATGTCGCGTGTTTATGGCCCGGACCTCCTGATCGAAGTCTGCCGTGTTTCTGAAACAACGGGTTGGCGTCATTTTTTCTTTGGTGGTGCTCCCGGTACGGCCGAGGTTCTGGCGACCGCACTGCAAACACGGTTTCCGAAGCTTCAAGTTGTAGGTACAAACACACCGCCGTTCCGTCCGCTGACTCCGGGCGAATTTCAAGAACTTCAGACCCAGGTAGCCGCCGCGCAGCCTGATTTCTTTTGGGTCGGTCTGAGCACACCCAAACAAGAGCGCTTCATGGCCGCGGCACTTGGGTCACTTGAAGTCCCGGTCATGCTCGGAATCGGTGCGGCTTTCGATCTCGTCAGCGGCAAGGTACGGCAATCGCCGCGCTGGATACAGCGCAGCGGATTCGAATGGCTCTTCCGTCTTATCCAGGAGCCACGACGACTCTGGAAACGGTATCTCAAAAACAATCCTCTATTTGTCTGGCGCATTTTCCTCCAACTCACCGGTCTGCGGCGTTATCCCTTGAAATAAAAGTCTCGTGAGATCAGCAAGACTTTCCGGGATCGTTTTGATAGGGTCTGCCCATGCGCTCTTTCGGCTTCGGGCTTTTTGCTCTTCTCGCCTTGGCTCTTGGGTTGGTTTCCTGCAAGCAGGAGGCGCCTTCCTCCACGGCTCCGGTTGCTGTTTCACCCGCACCGACGGATCAACCGATCCAACTTCCCGGAATTCCGGCTCCGCCGCTCGATTCCGACGATTGGACATCGCAGGCCTATCACTCCCAGGTTTTAACTCCGGTCGATAACAGTGCGGGCACGAAGGCAGACCTGACGATCGCATGGACACCGGCGGCGCTTCTCCTACGAATTCACACCGACGATGCGACCCCCATGGAAACGGCGCCCGATCCTTGGAACAACGATTCGATTGAAATTTTTATGGCGTCGTCGATCGGTTCGGACGATCAGGTGCAATTCATCTGTACTCCGGGCCGCACACCGGACCATCCCAATCCTGCCTGGCACATCAATGATAAACGGACAGCCGCACCACCTGTCATGGCTCCGGAGATGCATGCGGAAAAAAACGATAAAGGCTATACCATGACGATTTTGATTCCCTGGGCGAATCTGAAGCATATTCCGCTACCGGGCAGTGTGATTGGACTCCAAGTTTACGCCAATGACGCGCAACCAGATGGTCAGGTCTCGCAGCGCATCTGGTTTCCCGAGCGCGGGGCGAGCGAGTATCCCGAGTTGATGCAGCGCGTCCAACTGGCTGGCCGGGCTGACGCCCCTGCACACGCTGCGGCGTGGCTTCAGGCGAAAGGACTCGACGAGACAGTGCATGTCTCGGCATTAGCAGATGACGTCGGCAAGAAAATCGAGGTCTGGTCTTCCGATAAGCAAGTCGCTTCGAGCCAACTCAAGGCGGGCGGAACAGATGGCAGCAGCGCGGAGATTCCGCTGTCGAGCGAATGGGCAAAGCAAAAGGATGCGCCATTGATCGTCACGGTGGATGGCAATCCATTGCCCGGGGTCCTGAAGATTCCCGACCTGGCGAAGAGGCAGATTGACCTGATCAAGAAGCTTCCCTTGGTGGCTAATCCTTCCATTTTCGACGGTGCTGCTTTTCCGAAGATCGAGTTTCTGGACAAAGAGATACTCGAAGCGGCCATCGGTTCCTATTCGCTGCACATCCGATTCTTTGATGCCAACTGGAATGAAGTCAGTACGCCGAAAGAGCCGGGCCGCTACGGCGCGTTGGTGGAATTCAAGTCTGAAAGTGGCCTTACTTTCACGCATGACCTGACGCTTTTCAAAACGCCCAAGCCGTATCTACCGATGAAGGATCCCTATGACGTCACGGTGAAATTTCCCGCGGCGTTTGGGCTGCCCGCCGATGCCATGGCGAAGGAGCAGTGGAACATCAGCAATTGGGCGGGCCGTACCTTCCAGGATATGGCGCACAACAATCCGGGTTGGGCCGTTTTGGTGGCGGGGCTGCACGACCTTGCCGCCGATCCGACTCGGTGGCATGGATTCACCGCCTGGACGATCGATGACATCTGGTGGAATGAATTGCACAAACGCCTCGGCGAAAACCAAGACTACCCGCACTTGACCCAGCTTCCGGATGGCTACGACAAGGATCAAAAGCCGTGGCCGCTCATCATCTTTCTGCACGGCTCGGGCGAGCGCGGCACGGATCTCAGCCTGCTCAAGACCCGGGGTCCCCTCGGCTACATCAATACGGGCCATCCGCTTCCCTTCATTGTCGTGGAACCGCAGTGTCCACTGGAGGAAGGGTGGAACCCGTCGCGGCTCGTCCGGCTGATCGACCAGATTGCGTCGAGCTACCGCGTCGATCCGAAACGCATATACGTCACGGGACTGAGCATGGGTGGCTATGGGAGCTTCGATCTTGCGGCAAGTTATCCGGATAAAATTGCGGCCATCGCGCCGTTGTCCGGCGGGGCCGATCCTGATGTCGCCGCGCGGTTGAAGAAGATGCCCACCTGGATTTTTCATGGCGATACAGACGCGACCGTGCCGCCCCGGTACAGCGTCGATGCCTACAACGCGATGCAAAAGGTGGGAGCACCGGTCAAGCTGACGATTTATCCCGGCGTCGGGCATGGCGGTTGGCAGACGACGTATTCCGATCCCGCGCTTTATACGTGGTTCCTGCAACAGCATCTTAAATGAAGATCGCCCTGCTCTGCCGGTTTTATTGGGAGGAACATCGGCGTCTTGCGGCCAGTGGAAACGGCCCGGTGCAGCAGTTGGCGGAGGCGGTTGCGGCGCTGGGGCATGAAGTGGTGGTGCTGAGCCAGAGTCCCCAAGTTGCCGGATTGGAAAAATCGCAGATTGGTGCGTTGGAGGTCTGGCTTTCGCCGAAGGAGAAGAAGCGCGATTTTTTGACCGGTCTGCGCGACAAATGGGCGAAGCAAACTTATCGGCATCGCAAGGTTTATACCGATGCTTATGCCCTGCGCGATTTTCTCGCTGTGCGCGGGCCCTTCGATGTTCTTTGGGTTCAGACCGAGGAACCTGATGGGCTGGTCGCGGGCATCGCGGCGCAACTGGGTGTCGTCCTGCCGCCGGTGGTTACGCAAATCCAGGCGCTTCGTTATCGCTTTGAAAACGGGAAGCCTGTCTTCAATGAAAAACCGGCGCTCCGGCTGGCCTTTCGCCATGCCAAACGGATTTTGGCCAACTCGGAACTCGTCGCGCAAAACCTGCATCACTACGCCGGGCCGACTTTTTCTGCGGAAGAACTGCAGGCCAAGGTACAGATCGTTTATCCGAATCTTCAGCGACAATTTCTCCAGCGAGCGGAGGAGGTCGATTCCTCGCCAGAACCAGGACCGAATCGGGTTCTCTTTTTCGGCGCGCTGAATGAGAAGAAGGGGCCGCTGGTATTTCTGGAAGCTGCGGAAAAAAGCGCGGCGGGCAAAGCGGGGGCTACCTTCGCGATCATGGGCGACTATACCGAGAAGAATCCTGAGTTCACGCGTCGCTGGGAAAGTGCGGTCAAGGCGGCATGGCCAGGATTGGCCCGGGAGCAACTGGAACTCCTGGGCAAGATTTCTCCTTTTGAGGTGATGCGCCAAGTCAAGCTGGCTCGCGTGGTGGTACTTCCCTCTTTCTTCGACGAATTTTCACGGGCTCTCGTGGAAACGCTTAGCTTGGGCCGACCCGTCATCACGACGGATAAAGTCGGTACGGCGCCGCTCGTGCAACAGCACGAGTGCGGTGTGGTGGTTGCCCCGAATGATTCCGATGCCTTGGCCAGCGCGATCGATTCGGCACTCAGCCCTACCGCGCCCTATCTGGGCAACGCACAAAAGATCGCGCACCGATTGATCCACGAATTTTCTTCCGAGACGATAGCCCTGCAGTTGGTCCGTCATTTTTCTGAGCTATCAAGACACTGATTTTTTCAGTCGTTAATTCCGCCAAATCCGTCAAAATTATCCCTCCCATGCCCGACGCCGAACATAAACTCTTCCTTCTCGACGGTATGGCGCTGGTCTACCGGGCCCACTTCGCCTTCGCCACCAATCCCATTCGGACGGCAGCGGGCCGCAATACCTCGGCGATCTACGGTTTTGCGAACACACTGCTTGAACTTCTGGGCAAAGAGAAGCCGACGCATCTCGCGGTCGTTTTCGATACTTCGGCACCGACAGCACGGCACGTCGAATTTCCGGCCTACAAGGCGCAGCGTCAGGAAATGCCCGAGGAATTAAGTGCGGCCATTCCCGACGTTAAGCGGATGATTCGCGCGTTCAATTTTCCTGTCCTGGAACTCGATGGTTACGAAGCTGACGACATCATTGGCACGCTTGCGCGCGAAGCGGAAGCAGCCGGTTACACCACTTTTATGGTCACGCCCGATAAGGATTTCGGGCAACTGGTCACGGGTCGTTCCCTCATTTACCGACCAGGTCGGCAGGGTGATGACCACGAAATTCTCGGCATTCCAGAGGTGTTGGCCAAGTGGGGCATTGTGCGAACGGATCAGGTTCGGGACATTTTGGGTCTTTGGGGCGATACGTCGGACAACATTCCCGGTATCCCCGGTATCGGCGAAAAGACGGCACAGAAACTCATCGCGCAGTACGACTCCATGGAAAATCTTCTCGATCACGCCGCGGAACAAAAGGGGAAGCTCAAGGAATCGCTCGTGAAATTCCGCGAGCAGGCGATTCTCTCGAAGCGGCTGGCGACCATCGACGTCAACGTTCCGCTTCCTTTCGAGCCGGAAGAACTTCACATCGGTCCGCGCGATGACGAGACGCTGCGTGCGCTTCTCACTGAATTTGAGTTCAATGCGCTGGGGCGGCGTCTTTTTGGGGATTCGTTCAAGGCGGGACGTGGAGGAGCAGTCGCGGGTTCGCCGAAAGAAGCCTCCGAGGTAGCCGCCGCTGTCCCTAGCGGCGGTCAGTTGATTGTTGAAAAGACATCGTCGCTAGGGACAGCGACGGCTACCTCGGAATATCCCCCCATCCCGCCGATTCCCGTCGCACTCCGCAGCATTGACGACGTGAAGCCGGATTATCAAATCGTCACCGATCCGAAAGAGGTGGAAAAACTGGTCGCCGAGTGGACAAAAAATAAGGGTCTGCACGTTGCAGTCGCCTACGATCTCGACGCCAAGCGGGTGATCCGGGGCACGGCGATTTGTCTCAAGGCGGGGCGCGCCGCCTACTTTCCGGCGGGCTCGCAGGTGAAATTTCACGCCGGTTTTGCGGGGCGGAAAATGTGGATCGGTCATGATCTCAAACCGGGTCTTCGAGCAGTGGGAGGCAACCCAACCAACTCCGAGGCGGCCCGAAAATGGCCATTGATTTTCGATACTGCACTGGCTCACTCCGTCATCTTTCCTGATCTGCGGCACTCGCTTGCATTTGCGGCGGAATCGCTTCTTAACTACACGCCGATCGTGGAGGAAAAAGTTTCAGGTCAGCAGGATTTTCTTGCCGCGATGGAAGCACCGGATGCGGATCAACTCAACGCTCGCAGGACGATGGAACGGGCGGACCTTGCCCTGCAACTCCACGCCGTGCTCGCGCCCAAGCTGGCCGAATCGGGCCAGGAAAAAATCTTCACCGATATCGAATCGCCGTTGTTGCCCGTGCTTGCAGAGATGGAAAATGAAGGCATTCGTCTCGATCCGGCGGCGCTGGAAGAGGTGGGGAAGAAATTGCGCACCGACCTCACCCGTCTCGAAGCCTCCATTTATGAGCACGCCGGGACAACTTTCAATATCGGTTCGCCCAAGCAACTCGGGGAAATTCTTTTCGGGAAACTTGTCCTGGATAAAAACGCGAAGAAGACCAAGACCGGCCAGTACTCGACGGACGAGCAAACCCTCGCGGCTCTGTCCTCGCTCCATCCCATCATCCGGGAAATTCTCGATTATCGCGAGGCGAGCAAGCTTCTCTCGACTTACATCGATGCGCTGCCGACGTCCATCTCGCCTGTCGATGGACGCATCCACACCACATTTTACCAGCTGGCGACTAGTACGGGCCGGCTCAATTCGCAGGACCCGAATTTGCAGAACATTCCGATCCGCACGGCGCAGGGTCGCGAGATTCGGCGCGCGTTTGTTCCGCGCGAGGGCGACTACACGCTGCTGTCTGCGGATTATTCCCAGATCGAATTACGGATTCTTGCCGCGCTAACGCAGGACCCCGGTTTGCTCGAGGCGCTGACCAGCGGCGAGGATATCCATCGCGCCACGGCGGCGAAAGTCTTTGGCCTGTCGCTCGCGGAGGTGAGCAAGGACCAGCGCAACCAAGCCAAGATGGTCAATTACGGGATCAGCTATGGCATTTCGGCCTTTGGACTTTCACAACGTCTCGGTATTCCTCGGGGCGATGCAAAGAATCTCATCGAGGGTTATTTTGCGCAATACCCGGGCATCAAGCAGTATATGACCGACACCGTCGCGCAGGCCCGGGAGCGTGGGTATGTGGAGACAATTACGGGCCGACGACGGTACCTGCCTGATTTGCGATCCGCCAATGCCACGGTTCGCGCTTCCGCCGAGCGCAATGCGATCAACATGCCGATCCAGGGATCGAGCGCTGATCTGATCAAGATCGCGATGGTGCAAATCGCGCGTGTAGCACGCGATGAAAATTGGCGCTCCAAATTATTGCTCCAAGTTCATGACGAACTGGTCTTTGATCTTTATCTGCCGGAGAAAGAGCGCGTGATCGAAGTCGTGCAGGACAGGATGAAAAATGCGCTGCCTGAACTGCAAGTTCCGATTGTTGTTGAAGTTGGTACGGGTCCGAATTGGCTGGAAGCTCACTAACCCGAAGCATCCTTCGGGTTTAGGGTAGCCCGCGATCTCCGAGCGCGGGTCTGCTCTCCGATCGTCGCCCGGAGGTCGACGACTACCCCGGAGGGAGGCCCGCCGCCGAGCCTGCGGCGGCTACCTCGGACAATTTACCGGTGATTTTCGCGCTTCGATTGTTTTCGTTCCGGAACGTTATGCGAAGCAGGCCAGGCATCGCTTTGAAAGGCCTTGATCAGGCTGCGAATCGAGCGTGCATCCTTGGCGGAGCAGCGGCCCCACACGAAACGGGTTTCAATCCAGCTATCATCAATGGTACCGGTCATAAAGGCCTCCTGGGTTCTATGTAAAATGATCTCCAGAAAATGGTTGGCATAAGCCGTGCCAACGTGGATGCCTGTTCTTCCAAAGACCTTGGTTTCAGAGGTCAATCACGATCAAAAATTTTACTTCACCCGTTTTGTGGAGAATATTACCCGCGCCCCTTACTCTGCAAATCGCATGAACTTATGAGCCTCGACTGCATTCTGCTAACATGATGGACTTGTAACGTGGCGAAAGTAAGGTTCATGGTAAATTCGACTTACTCAGGACACGCATGAAAATTCTCCTTCTCGAAGACGACGAAAAAATAGCCTCTTTTGTGGCCAAGGGCCTGCGCGAGGCCGGTTATACGGTCGATATCAGCGCGAACGGCGAGGAGGGCTGCGAATTTGGCCGCACCAATCCTTATGATGCCGCCATTGTCGATCTCATGTTGCCCAAGCTCGACGGCTTGAGCGTCATCGAACGCTGGCGCACGGAGGAAATCAAACTTCCCATTTTGATCCTGAGCGCCAAACGCTCGCTCGACGACCGCATCAAGGGCCTCCAACGAGGCGGCGACGATTATCTGACCAAGCCCTTTTCCTTTGCGGAGTTGCTCGCCCGGCTGCAGGCGCTCCTGCGTCGTTCCGGTTCCACGGCGGTGGTGACCGGCCTCACGTTTGGCGATCTCAAGATGGATCTCCTCACACGCGAAGTGTGGCGCGGCACGACCAAAATCGAACTTCAGGCCCGCGAATTTTTGCTCTTGGAATATCTCCTGCGCAACCAGAACAAGGTCGTCTCCAAGACCATGATTCTTGAACACGTCTGGAATTATCACTTCGATCCCCAGACCAACGTGGTCGACGTGCTGGTCTGTCGTCTGCGCAACAAGATCGACCGCGATTTCGATCCCAAACTCATTCATACCCTTCGCGGCGCGGGGTACAGCTTGCGGTTGTCTTAAAAAACGAAACTGGAGATAGGGGAGAGGCGAGCATTCCCTACTTTTAGTTTCCCAGTTTCCACGACATACTTCCCTTCCGATGCTCGCTCCTCGAAAACCGGTCGATGTAACGAGCATCCCCACTCACCGCCGCTGGTTGCCCTCCCTCGCGCCGCTTGGCTTCAGCCTTCGTCTCAATCTCTGGTACGCCGCTTTCTTCGTTCTCGGCGCCTTTATTCTTTTTACCCTCGCTTACGTCCTGCTCGCCCGGCAATTGGCGGCGCACGATCGCGACACCGTCCGCGTCAAGCTTGAGGCTTACAGCGCTTGGTACATCCAAGGCGGGGTCGCGGCGCTCCAACTTCATTTCAAGGATGAAAACGACTGGGAAAAGGCCACCACCTTTCTCGAAGTGAGAAGCTCCAGCCAGCAAGTCGTCTTCAATCAGAGACCGGGAAATGCGAAGGACGAAGCCACCTTGAGCCCGCTTCCGGCCAATCAAACTTCGCTCGATAGCAACCTGCCCAATCTTCCCCACGGCGAAGACAACATGGTCTGGACCGTCGCCCGGGCCCCGCTGCCCGATGGTTGTATCATGCGTGTCGGACGCGCCACCGAAGATCGCGACCAGATACTGAGCCGGTTCCGTAACATCTTTCTCTTCGCCATCATCCCGATGGTCGCGTTTGGCTTTTGTTGCGGCGCCTTTATCACCTATCGGGGACTTGGCCCCATTCGCGAGATCATCGCCGCAGTTCGCTTGATCATCAAGACCGGCGACATGAGTGCGCGCGTACCGGACCCGCGCACCCAGGACGAAATCAACCAACTCGTCACGCTTTTCAACCGGATGCTCGAGCGTAACGAGGCGTTGATCGGGGCGATGCGCGATTCGCTGGACAACGTGGCTCATGATTTGCGCACGCCGCTCACCCGGCTTCAAGGTGGTGCGGAGATCGCTCTGCAGGGCGAAGATCCCGAGCAAATCAAGGAGGCCCTCGCCGATGCGGTCGAGGAAGCCGAGCGACTCAACGCCATGCTTTGCACCATCATGGATATTTCCGAAGTCGAAGCCGGTGCGCTGAAACTGGACGTGGAAACCTTCGAGCTGGCCCCCATCGTCAACCTGCTCGTTGAGCTTTATGAGGACGTCGCGCAGGAAAAGGACATCACGATCAGTGCTGCCGTCGATCCCGCAGGCTTGATTACCGCCGATCGCAACCGGCTTCAGCTTTTGCTGAGCAATCTCCTCGATAACGCCATCAAGTATACGCTCAACGGTGGAAAGGTTTTCATCGAGGCCGTCTTCACGCCGCAGGAGACTCGCATCCGGGTTCGCGATTCCGGCATTGGCATCGACCCGGGCGATTTGCCCCGCATTTGGGACCGCCTTTATCGCGGCGACAAAAGCCGTTCCCAGCGTGGCATTGGTCTTGGTCTGAGTTTGGTGAAAGCATTTGTCGAGGCCCATGACGGCACCGTGACAGTGGATAGCCAGTCCGGACAGGGCTCTGTCTTCACGGTCACGTTCCCTCGTCCGCAGCCTCCCGCCGTCAAAAAATCGCCCTCGACCTTGACTAGGCCTGTGCGATAACACAGGGCCATGACCGCCCGTAGCGAAACGCCTTCCCATGCCCCGCGCGAGATTTTCGCGGCCCTTCTTCACCCCGCCGTCATCGTCGGCGCGCTCGGTTACTTCGTCGATATCTACGACCTGGTTTTGTTCCTGATCGTCCGCACCACCAGCCTCACCAGCCTGGGCGTCAAGGGTGACCAACTCGTGAGCGAAGGCGCGTGGCTCTTCAACTGGCAGATGGGCGGCATGATGCTGGGCGGACTTCTCTGGGGTCTGCTTGGTGATCGCTTTGGCCGACTCAAAATCCTGTTCGGTTCGATCATCCTCTACTCGCTGGCCAACATCGCCAACGCCTTTGTTCACGACATCAACACTTATACGATCTGCCGTTTCATCGCGGGCGTTGGCCTTGCCGGAGAACTCGGCGGCAGCATCACGCTTGTCGCTGAGGTTTTGCCCCGCACCTTGCGCGGTTACGGGACGATGATGGTCTCCGCCATCGGCGTTCTCGGCGCGGTCGTGGGCGGAACGTTGGGTCTTTGGTGCGACTGGCGGATCATGTTTCTGATTGGCGGTGGTCTGGGGTTGCTGCTTCTTTTCCTGCGCGTTCTCGTTCGCGAATCGGGTATGTATAAGTCGATGGAGGGGACGAATCGCCCGACCTTCGCCTCGCAGCTTGTCCTTCTGGCCGCCCCGCAGCGCTTGGGCCGTTATATTTGCTGCATCCTCATCGGCATTCCCTGCTGGTACGTCGTGGGACTCGTGATCGCGTTCAGCCCGGAATTCGGCAAGGCCCTCGGTGCCACGGGACCGATCGTGGCGGGACTCGCCGTGAAATGGACCTACGGCGGCATCTGCGTCGGCGATCTCGCCAGCAACATCCTCTGCCAAGTCACGCGCAAACGGAAACAAGTCATCATCGTCTTCCTCACAGTGGCTTTTCTCCTCACCAACGCCTTCTTTTTCCTGAAAGCGCCGAGTCCCGGTGAAATCTACGCTGTCGCCTTCATCCTCGGCATCGCCGTCGGCTACTGGTCGGTCTTCGTCACTATCGCGGCGGAGCATTTTGGCACCAACATGCGCGCGACGGTTGCCACCACAGTATGCAATTTCGTGCGTGGCGCTGTCATTCCCATCACGGCACTTTATCCGATTATTAAGCCGCACTTCGGCGCAATCCCGACCGGCCTTGGCCTCGGTTACTTTTCCTTCGCACTCGCCCTCATCGGCTGGCTCGGCCTCCGCGAAACCTTCAGTGATGATCTCGATTATCTGGAAAAGTAGGTAGTTTTTTCCTCTAACTGAGGCGTGAACATATCAGATAATCCGCCGCGTTTAAAAATTTAGATACTTGTAGTATTCGCCATAATCCTAATAATCTTCGCACAGGCAACACCAGATGGCTTTTACAGTGAGTTTTAAATCCCGTCCGATATTAAGTACGCTCATAGCCTGTAAGGTTTCGCCGGTACTATCGAAGCTCCTTTCTATTATTTTTAGTATCATAACGGGAGCCCTTCTTACACATTTTGAACCTTGGAAAAGCTCTAATATTCGAACTTGGACTTCATGGATTCAAGAGGGCTGTATTATTCTCGTACCGGGCATTGGTGCTACCATCTTCTCATTTGCAGGAGAAGGAATGGAGAAAGTGGAAAGTGAGGGACTCGAGGATGCAAAAGCAGAAATTAAGGCCCTTACGTTGCAACTTACTGGGTGGGTACGAATAGCTGCTCAAGTTAGAGAGATAATTGACAAGAAGAAGGCCAGACTCCTTCCCCTGCTCAAAAATCCTTGTAAAATTCAATTCGCTTTTTCTCAACTCATAAATAAAGAGCAGCCGGAATTCATCTTAAAAATGATATACTTTCATTTCCGGCATAGTTTCACCGGTTCAAGATTGAGGCTGGCATTATTTGGGCGCAACCGTGATGTTCGTGCTCCAGCTCAACTGACCCCTCTCTATTCTTGGGACGGACAACAATCGGGATGCATCTCAATCGAACCTCAAAATTTCACGATTGATGATGCAAACTGCAATCGGTCGGAAGTAGCCAAGCTTTACCTCTCGGGATCGCATCACAGTTTCAAAGTAATTCCTGACTGTTCAAAGCATCCAGACATGATTCCGCCGAAACGAGAAGAAATTAACCATCTTAAGAGTATGTTACTCTTCAAGCATGTCTTTCATTTCAACGGCATGGAGGATGCTTTCGTTCTTTGTGTTGATTGCGATGTTACAGACCATTTTAACGCAGTAATGAAAGAGGAATATAAACAATTTCTTATTGAAATGTTAACTCGGATAGAGTATGAGCTGATTGCTCTCCAGCTGTATCAAAAATTTTACCCTCAGAAAACCCCCTAACCAGGAGAGCCTATGACCGCTCAGTTATTAAAGAAGGTTCTTGCGGACGGCACTAACTCCGTGAAGATTGCCAATGAGGCAAAAGAAGCTACGGAGCGTGCGCGTCAGAACGCAGACCAGACGATTGCTAGAATGCACGAACAGGTACGGAGTTACGTGAAAGAAAATCACGCATCTCGTGCGATTGCAGCTCGCAAATAATAGCTGTTCTGCAGGAAATTCCGGATTTTAAAAATCCGGAAGGTTTCTGTCGAATTGCTCAGCCCGCAGTTGCCAAGATGGTAGCTGCGGGTTTTTTTGAATATACGGTGGTGACATTAGCTGATCAGGGAAAGTGTACTTCCCTGAAATCGTTACAAAACCAGCGGTGCCCCCACGTCTAATACGTTATATAAACCTTCTGGGGTATTGCCCCTAATGGTGTCATCGGAACTAAACATGCGGCCTCCGCGAAACCTTCAGCGACGATTTGGATTACTTGGAAAAGTGACCCAGCAAGGGTCACGCAATTCGCCTGATTTTGCGAAAATTCGTCCGCAAATCGCAGCTCATGCTACATAATAGTTAAGAGCAGATGCATTTCTCTCAGAGGTAAAACCGATATGAGGCGAACTGGCATCCGTAGTGCGAGTAGGAAGTATGAACGCATTACGCTTACTGGCTTTAAGCCTTATTCTTTTGGTGCTGGCGTTGGTTTCCATGCCAGCTCACGCACAAGTGTCCGTTTCGGTTGGATTCTCACCGCCTCCACTTTTGGTGGATTTCCAGCCAACGTGTCCAGGGGATGGCTACCTCTGGACGCCAGGTTACTGGGCCTATGACGATACTACCGGACAATATTACTGGGTGGCGGGCTCGTGGGTTTATCCACCGGGAATCGGGTTGCTGTGGACGCCGTGTTGGTGGGGATGGGCGGGAAACGCCTGCTTTTTTCACCAAGGCTATTGGGGCAACACTTGCGGATTTTATGGCGGTGTCAATTACGGCCACGGCTACTGGGGACATGGTTATAACGGCGGGCGTTGGGAAGGGAACCATTTCGCCTACAACACGGCGGCCAATAATGTTTCCGGCACGCGCGTTAGCCATACCTTTGCGGACAGGAGTGGGTTCAGGTCGACGAGCGGCAACCGCGTTAGTTTCAATGGAGGCCGTGGTGGCTTGACTGCCCAGCCGACGGCGCATGAACGGCAGGTTGCGCAACAGAGCCACATTCCCGCGACGGCGCAACAGCAGGCTCATTTCCAGGCTGCGGCGCAAACGCGTAGTCATGCTGTGAGTGCGAATAATGCGGTCACTGGAAACGGCGCCCGGTCGACGGCTGGCAATCACGAGGCGGCGTTTACCGGTGGAGACACCCAGGCTCGGAGCAACAGCCAGGTCAGATCGACCGGAGAGTCCGCGTTGACTGGAGAATCGCACGCCCAGAGGAACATCGGGGCGACCTCCAACCACGTGGCACAAACTCACGTCGCG
>Ga0207058_1053_pt1 | contig 26307 bp, 29 predicted proteins | sample Alteio_BWMinCont_34_FD_153271 | JGI IMG/M metagenome (GOLD analysis project Ga0207058, IMG submission 153271) | Enriched cells from forest soil in Barre Woods Harvard Forest LTER site, Petersham, Massachusetts, United States -... | ecosystem: Environmental > Terrestrial > Soil > Temperate forest >...
TACGATTTTCTGGAACCTGGTTCATAACGTCTCTTTAAAGGCCCGAACGCCTATGATGCGCAGACCCTCGAATACGAGTAAAGGCCGGAGCGTGACCGGCTGATCAAGTTCAAAGGCGAGATGATGGGCGTATCCGCCAGTAAGAATGATGTGTGGCGTGCGGCGATGACCATGCAGTTCGGAGGTCACGCGCCGAAGAATTTCCTTCACCCCGCCCTGGAAATTCAGGATAACTCCGGCGCGGATGGCTTCCTGAGTCGAGCGCCCGAGATAGCGGGGAGTTTTTTTCAAGTCGATCTCAGGCAACTGAGCCGTGGCTCCAATGAGAGAAGCGAGTTGCGTCTGCAGTCCCGGTGCAATCACTCCGCCGCAGAGCCGCCCTTTCGCATCCAGCACAGTAAAAGCCGTGGCCGTGCCGCAACTTACCACGATCGCGCGTCCGCTGGCGCAGGCGATTCATTCTTGAATTCTGTTTTTCTCTCGCTCCCAAACTCTATTTGGGAGCGTTACCTGTATACGCGAAACTCTATTTCGCGCTGACTTGGCTGGGGTCGGCAATGGAGTTGCCTCAGCAAGTGCGTTCCCAAATGGAGTTTGGGAACGAGGGGAAAAGGCAGACAGAACTGATCCATCGACAAGCTCAGGATGACGGCGCTTTTAGTGTGTATACGCGAGCCTGACCATGTACTGCATTTTGCAAGGAGAGTCCGTGAAATTTGCGAGGTCGAGACTTGTTTTCGGCACAAAAGTCGCTTATAACCACGCATGCTTCTTCGCCAAGTCGCTCTTCCAGCGCTGGCACTCGTCCTGTCTTTTTCGTTCGCGGATAGAAGTGCGTCAGCGTCGCCGATAGTGTCCAATTCCATTCAGGATGCCCTGAGCTTTAACATCTCAGGCTCCAACAAATACGCCAAGGGAGATCTCGATGGCGCGATCTCCGATTACAACCAGGCGATCCTGCTCAATCCCAAGTTGTCGAAGGCTTATTATAATCGCGGGTTGGCGAAATATGATCAGGGTAGCTACGACGCGGCCATCGCCGATTATAATCAGGCGATCACGCTCAATCCCAAGTACGAGGATGCCTACGTCAATCGCGGGTTGGCGAAGGACGGCAAGGACGATCTCGACGGGGCCTTGGCCGACGACAACATTGCGATCGGTCTCGATCCGCATGATCCCTACGCCTACAACAACCGGGGCTGGGTACTCTATCGCAAGGGCGATTCCGATGCGGCCATTGCCGACTACAACATCGCGATCAAGCTCGATGTCAATCTGGCCCAGCCTTACAACGACCGCGGCGTTGCCGAACATGAAAAGGGTGACATGACGAGTGCTCTCGCGGACTATGCTCGCGCCATTCAGCTGGATCCCGATAATGACCAGGCTTACTTTAACCGCGCCGTAACGCTCGATGATACGGATGACCTGAGCGGGGCCATTACCGATTACAATCAGGCGATCAAGATCAATCCGAAATATACCGACGCTTATGTGAATCGCGGCGAAATCAAGGGAGAGAAGGAAGATTGGGACGGCGCGATTGCCGACTACAAGCAGGCCATTGCGATCGATCCTAAAAATGGCACGGCTTACAATGAGGAAGGGCTGGCTTGGTATCACAAGGGCGAGGCCAAGAGGGCGATAAGCTCCTATACCAAGGCGATTGAGATTGATGCCCGTAACTCGAGTGCCTACTGCAATCGCGCCAACGTGAAGCGGGCGCTGGGAAATCTTGACGGTGCGTTAAGCGACTACAACATGGCGCTGCAGATCGATTCGAAATGCGATGTTGCATACAATGGTCGCGGAATTATCGAGCAGGCGCGGGGCGATTGGGCCAGCGCCAAGGCCGATTATGATCACTCGCTCAAAATTGAGGGCAATGCGGTTGAGGTTTACAGCAATATCTCTTCGCTTTGCGAAGCGCAGGGAGATTTGACTGGTGCGATCACGAATGCGAATCGCGCCATCACGTTGAACGGAGGATTTGCACAGGCCTATAATAATCGCGGCGTGGCCGAGTTTCGTAAGGGTGATCTTACGGCGGCGCTGAAGGATTATGATCGTGCGCTGGAACTCGACCCGAATGACGAGCACGCTTACAACAATCGCGGACTTGCGTTGCAATCCAAGGGCGACTACGAAGGCGCGCTAACCGACTACGATCTCGCCATCCAGATCAATCCGAAATTCTCGCAGGCGCAGCATAACCGCGCCTGGGCCAAGTGGTATCAGGGCGATGTGATGGGTGCACTTTCGGACCTCTTCTAATGTAGCGGCGGTCTACGACCGTCGTATTTTGATGGTTCCTCGTTCCCACGTTTTACTTGGGAATGTCCCTGTGTCCGCGCAACTTCGTTGCCTCGGAAATGAAGCAAAGCTTCGCTGACAAATGCGTTCCCAAGTGCAACTTGGGAACGAGGAGGCACCTAAACCGAGCGGAAATTCTTATAGAAACGCGGCACGCGGGCGCCGATGTTGGTCAGGATTTCCCAGGGGATGGTGTGGGCTTGCAGGGCCAGTTCGCGGGTCTGGATTTTTTCGCCGCGTTGGATGCCTAGCGCGACGACTTCATCCCCTACCCGGCAACCCGGCACCTTGGTCACGTCGAGAATGATCTGGTCCATGGTCACGCGGCCACGGATCGGGCAGCGGATACCGCGCACCAGCATGTGGCTCGCGTTGGAATGGAGCCGGAAATAGCCGTCGCCATAACCCATCGCCACGACCGCGTGACGTTGCGTGGAGGGAACGCGATAGGTCGCGCCGTAACTGACCGTGCGCCCGCGACTCACGTCGTGAAGCAACGTCACGCGGCTTTTCCAGGTGAGAACGGGTTGAAGTCCGATGCCTTGGTCCGCTGGGTTGGGCGCGATGCCGTAAAGACTCAGGCCCAGTCGCACGAGGTCGGCGTGGAATCCATAACGCCGCGTCACGGCGGGACTATTTGCGGCATGGCACAACAAATCCGCATTCTTCGCAAAAAACGGTGCGACTGATCTCCACTGCTTCCGAGTCAACTCGGCATTGTCATCGGCGGAGGCGAAATGGGTATAGAGTCCCTTCACCAGCAGGCCGGGCAGGCTCCGAATGCGGATCAGTTCTTCTTTTGCCTTCAGGTGCCAGCAGCCAAGTCGTCCCATTCCGGTATCAATCTTGAAATGGACCTCGACCTTTCGCTTCATGACGCGGGCAATCCGATCGAGCGTTTCCGCCTCGTCATAGGAAGAAAGGGTCAGCGTCAGCTTGTGCCGAATCGCATCTTCCATTTCCTCCGGTAGCGTGACGCTGAGCAGAAGAATCGGCAATGTGACGCCCGCCTTGCGCAAAGCCACGCCCTCGGCAACATTTGCCACGCCGAGCCAGTCGGTACCGATGGCCTCGAACTCCTGCGCCATGGTCACGAGGCCGTGACCGTAAGCGTTCGCCTTGACCACGGCCATGATCTGCGTTGTGCGCGGAATTAGGCCCCGTAAAATCTTGAAATTGCGGCGCAGGGCGCGGCCATCCACTTCGACCCAGCAACGGCGAGGAGAACTCATGGGTTCATTCCTCTATAAATGAGGTAGCCGTGGACCTCTGGGCGACGGTCCCTCGAGTCCCGCGCTCGGAGATCGCGGGCTACCCATGAAAAATTAAACGATGACATCGGCATATGCGTCATATCAGATCGAAAAGAGATCGAGATTTATTTCGCTGCGACCGGTTCGCGCAGATAAATGGGTTCGATCAGCTGTCCCTTGATCCAGCCGGAAAGCGAATCGGGGAGCATCAACAAGTCCTTGGCGCGGGGATAAACGCGCTTGGGAATTCCCGGCAGCGGTTCTGCGCTCACAGCCAGATTGAAGGTCTTTGCATGCTCTTCCAACTCCGTCATCGGAATCAGGTAGGTGTCCTTCTCCAGTTCACCATTCTTGAAAGAGGTGCAGAAAGCCTCGCGTCGTTTCGCATCCGAGAAAACACCGAGCCGGATGACCTCTTTCATTTGCATCGCCACGGAGTAGGCGCTCGAAATTCCGACCACCGGAATGCCCTGGGCCAGCGCGATTCCCTGTGCCGCTGCCAGAGCGACACGTATTCCTGAAAAGGAACCGGGCCCGATGCCGACTACGATGCGCCGCAGCTTGAGTCGCGGAATTCCGAGGCGCGAAAGCGCGGGGAAAAGCGAGGCGGAGTGGCGTTGAGGTCCCTTGAATTCGATCGATTGTACGATCACCTTCTCGTTGCCGAGCGCGATGCTGCCCATGGAGGACGAGGTTTCAAATGCAAGGTCGAGCATGGATCGCTATTCTCTTTGCCGGATCAATCGTTCCGTGAGGCTGGCCACTTCAAGTTCCCAGTGCCGCGTCTGCGGCGGGAGGATGGATGCGAGTCGCTCCGGCCATTCAATCACGGTTACGCCGTCGCTCGGGAGATATTCCTCGAGACCGATATCGATGCCGGCGTTCTCGTCTTTCAGGCGATAAAGATCGAGATGATAGAGGGGAAGGCGGCCACCGCGATATTCGTGCACGATGGTAAAGGTGGGGCTGGTCACGTCGCCTTTATAGCCGAGGCCGCGGGCGAGCCCTTTGACGAGTTGCGTCTTGCCCGCGCCCAACACACCGTGCAGGGCAAAGATTTCCCCTCCGGTCAGGTCGGTGGCCCAACTTTCTCCAAAGGCCTGCGTGGCCTCAACGCTGTTGAAAATGATCAAACCCATGTGCGAAAATCGGCCCCGTCGAGTGCTCCCCGTGAGGCCTGATCACTCCAATACAATGCAATGGCGTGGCGAATGGCCACTTCTTTTTTAAAGTTTTTACGTGAGAAGCAGGCGTGGTGAAGAGAAGTTCGTAATCTTCGCCATCGTTTAGGGCGGCTTTCAAGGTCGCGCCACGAGCACGAGGGATCGCTTTGGGTTCGAGGTAAAAGCTGACTTTGGAGGCATTCGCGAGACGGGGAAGATCGGCGCCGAGACCGTCACTCAGGTCCATCAATGACGAGGCCAGCTTTTGTCGAGCGAGCCATTGTCCTTCGGCGAGACGTGGTTCAAAAACGAGATGATGTCTTTTTTGCGTGGAGCCAAGGCGACCTGTGACAAAAATGAAGTCTCCTGCCCGTGCGCCGGATCGCAGCACGGGTTGATAACCGCGACATTCTCCGAGTAGCGCGACATTGAGAAAAAGCTGCGCGGCCCGGGTCGTCTCGCCGCCCACGAGATTGACTTTGTACTTTTTTGCCAGCGCTTCCATGCCACGATAAATTGCGCTCAAGCGGGAAACCGATTCGTTGGCTGGAATGCCCAAGGTGATTACTGCGGCTAAAGGCACTGCCCCCATCGCGGCGAGATCGCTCAATGCACGGGCCAGAGCTTTGCGACCGATCTCGGTTGGTCGGGCTTTTGAAGTAAAGTGGATGCCTTCGACGACGATGTCCGTCTTGAAGAGAAGGAAGTGGTTCTTCCCCTCACCGGACAGAACGGCGCAATCATCACCGACGCCGGTCAAAACTCGGGAATCGGTTTTCCAGCCACTCGTGAGCAGTCGCAAAAGTCCATTTTCGCCGAGGGCAGCTAGCGAATCCGTTTTGGCACGCCGTTTCATGATGAATTCCCCTTATCGAGAAGAAGGCTCAGTGCTGTCACCAGATTCCAGCAGGCATGGATGCCGATAGGCAGGAGGAGCGAACCGGTATTTTCATAGGCGATGCCGAGAACCAATCCCAGAAACCAGAGGGGCAACGCAATCGCAAGATTTGCATGCGCGAAGGCGAAGATACCCGCGCTCAACACAAGAGCCATCCAAGTCGAAGTATGTTTCTTTAAAAAAGTGAGAAGATAGCCGCGGAAAAAAAGCTCCTCAATGATAGGGGAAATACACGCGGCCTGAAAGATGAACCAGAAAATATCCGAAGGTCGGTTCAGGTGGCGAAAGGTTTCGACGGTTTCCTGCTCGGGACTTGGCAGGTGTATTTTTTTGAAAATCCACATCACGAATTCGGTGAGAGGAGCCTCGACCAGCATGACCGCGCCGAAGACGAGGAGGCTCCAACTCAACGCCCGGACTGGTTTCAATCGCTTCAAGCCGAATTGCTCCTCCGCCGTGCGTCCATTTTCAATTAACAGTCCCGATATTCCGACCATCAACAGGATGATGTAGAAGGCCGACTGGAGAAAAATAAATCCCAATATGCAGACGATAAAGCCCCAGCCGATCGGCCCGGAAACGGTGAATGGCAACGGCGCATTTTTACCGTTGATGAGTTGTCCCGCTTGGAATTGCCGTGTGGCATATCTCGCCACGCAGATGAAGCTGATCGGGACGTAAATCCAGAAGATCACCTCGATGAAAATCAAGAGGCTCGTGCGAGTGGCGGGCGCCAGCGTGACGTCAAGAGAGTTCATAACGACACGCAGCGCAACGGCTCAGGAAGCGGCGGGGGGCTTTTCTTCGAGACGCGGAAAAAGCGGTTCGGGTTTGCCGATGGCGTGGCCTTTTAGCGAGTTGCCGAAGAGAGCTTCTTCGATCCGGACTGGTCCGGGGAAGAGTTGCAATTGGGCGCGAATTTTTTCCGAGGTGAAAGGCAGCGCTGCCTGCACGAGCACGGAGAGGCGACGCACCGTTTCCGCGAGGAGCCCGAGGACGACGTCAAGTCGCTTGGCCTGGGCCGGATCTTTCGCCAGTTTCCATGGTGCGGTTTCTTCAACGTACTGGTTGCCGCATTGCACCAATTTCCAGGCAGCTTGAAGGGCGAGATGAGGCGCAAATTGCTCCACGGCCGCACGATATTCATCCACGTAGATGTCGGAGCGCAGGCCGTTATCGGACTCCACGAGATGAAAGCCGTCGTAGTTCGGCACGACTCCTTCGCGGTAGCGACCGATCATCGCAAGCGTGCGGTTGACCAGATTGCCGAGGTCATTGCCGAGATCGGTTTTGTATCGCGTCTCAAAACGGTCATCGGAGAAATCGGCATCTTGTCCCAGGACCATTTCGCGCAGGACGAAATAGCGGAGCGCGTCGGGTCCGAATTTCTCCACATAGGGCACCGGATCGATCAGCGACTTTGCGTTCGACTTGCTGATCTTCGCGCCGCTGTTGGTCCAGAAACCGTGCACGAGCAAATGCTTCGGCAATTCCAGTTCCAGCGCAAAAAGCATGATCGGCCAATAGACGCCGTGAGCGGGAATCAGGATGTCCTTGCCGATAATTTGCAGATCAGGCGGCCAGAAAAGTTTGCCCTTCACCGAGGCGAATGAGTAGTAATTGACGAGCGCGTCGAACCAGACGTAGGTGACGTAATCCTCGTTGAACGGCAGCGGAATGCCCCACGTCAGGCGCGATTTCGGGCGCGAAATGCAGAGATCGCCGAGTGGCTCGGCCAGCGCACCGAGTAATTCCTTGCGGCGAAATGCAGGCACGATCCATTCGGGATTTTCCTCAATGTATTTCAATAATTGCTGACGATAGGGCTCCAGCTTGAAATAATAATTCGGCTCCTTTGTCTCGATCACTTCACCGAAAATCTCAGGCCATTGGCCATCGACCTTGTCTTTCTCTGTGACGAACTGCTCCTGCCGCACGCTGTAAAAGCCGGAGTACTCCTGGAAGAAAATCTCGCCCTTGTCATGAAGGCGTTGCAGCCACTCACGCACGATTTTCTTATGATGATCGTCGGTCGTGCGGACGAAATGAGTTGAGGCCACGCCGAGGCTTTCGTGCAGGCGCTGGAAATGCGCGCTCATTTGGTCGGCGAAGAGTTGGGGCTCGACCCCTTCCCGTTGAGCCGATTGCTGGACCTTCTGGCCATGTTCATCCACGCCGGTCAGGAAAAGGACGTCGCGTTCGAGGCTCTTCTCATGGCGTGAAAAGAAGTCGGCCAGCACCTTTTCGTAGGCATGCCCCAGATGGGGCGCGCTGTTGACGTAATCAATCGCTGTCGTGAGAAAATAAGAACCAGCCATGATTGCACTCTACGAGGTTCGTTTTTAAAGGCGAGCGGTTATCTCCTTCTTCATCGCACCATCCTTTAGTGTATTGCTTTGGGTAAAGTCATGAATACGCTATGTACACATGAGAATTCTCCTCCTTGCAATACTGCTTACCAGTTCTGCTTTGGGCGCAGACACTCCTCCCGGTAATGTCCTGAAAAATGGCAATTTTTCAGAAGGCTTGACCCACTGGGATGGCGATTGCAGACCTCTGTCGATGGTAACCAACCAAGTGTCGCCGAATAACGGCGCAGGCGTGGAATTGCTTGGCACGTGGACAAAGCTGACCCAGAACTTCGATACTAAAAAAGGGCATTACGTGCTGAGCGTGACCTTTACAATCACGCCGGATACGACGTTCGTAAAAGAGGAAAAGGAGTATCGAAAGATTCCAGCGAAGCTCGGATTCAGCGACTTGAAGGAATTCCACCTTAAGCGCGGCGAGTGGTGCATCATTGTTACAAATCTTGCTGCGCGTCGGTATGAATACTGCGGGGTGAAGCCGTTGAAGGATGATTCTTCGGTCCAAACAATGACAGGCGAGATTGATCTCAAGAGCGACAGCAATGGAGATACCTTTTGCCTCGCCTTTCCACCAGGACATGGCTTTGTCACTCTTCAGAGCGTCTCAATGGTGCAAAAATAATGCTCGGAGCCAGTCCTGCATCTCAGGACGCCAAAGGCTCCGCCCCATCCGGCGATTCCTTCAGCATCTTCAAGAACCGCTTCATCGCCGGTGAAAGTACCCGGCCCGATTTATAGATGATGCCCAGTGGCCTGTAATAGGGGTGCCCCTTGAACTCGACCGAGGCCAGAGTGCCGTCACGCACTTCCTGCTCCACCGTTGCGCTTGGCACGATAGAAACGCCCGCGCCGATTTCCACCGCGCGCTTCACTGTCTCGATATTATCGAACTCCATGACCGGATTCACTTCCAGTCCTGCCTCGCGAAAAATCTTGTCCACGGCCTTGCGGGTCGGGATGTCCGGCTCGAAGCCGATGAACTTTTCCTTTTTCAATTGTTCCACCGAGATGTCGCTTTCCTTCGCCAGTTCGTGCGAAGGGACGCAGATGAGCACTAACCGGTCCTTGCGAAACGGTTCGATCTTGAGCGTCTTCTTCTGGACGGGAAAGGCCACGAGCCCGAGATCGCTCGTGCCTTCGATTACTTCTTCGTAAACTTGGTTTGAACGGCGGTACTCGACATGCACGTTGACGCTGGGAAATTCGCGCAGAAACTTTTTCAAATATGGCGGCAGTTCGTGCAGCCCGATGCTGTACACGGTGCTTAGCCGGATCGTGCCGGAGACGATGTTGCGCATCTCCGAGAGTTGGTGCTGGAGCGAGTCGAACTGAAAAATGATCAGCTTGCTTGATTCGTAAAGAAGCTGGCCCTCGCGGGTGAGGCCAAATCGCTTGTTGCTTCGCTCGATCAGCGGGACGCGAAAGCGTTCCTCCATGGCGCGGACTTGCTGGCTCACCGCCGACTGGGTGATGAAGTTGAGCGAGGCTGCCTTGCTGAAACTTCGGGACTCAACCAAGTCTCGAAAGACCTTAAAGGATTCAACCTGCATGAAAGACATTATAAGTATATCTAATGACACGTCAATGGTATTTCTGAAGAATGACACCATCGCAATTTGCGGATAAGCTATCCTGATGGACGATCTCTCTTCCCGCCTTGCCGCCCTTCAGAATGAAATTGCCACCGCCGCGCAACGCTCGGGACGCGATCCTTCCGAAATAGAAATCATTGCCGTGAGCAAGACCCAACCCGAGGCAGCCGTCCAAGAAGCGCTTCGCGCCGGACTCACCCGCTTCGGCGAAAACAAGGTCCAGGAAGCACGCGGAAAAATCGATTCGTTGGGGCGTGGCATCTGGCATCTGATCGGGCATCTGCAAAGCAACAAGGCGAAGGATGCAGTGCGGCTTTTCGATTCCATCGATTCGGTCGACCGGCTGGAGCTCGCGGAGGAAATTAATCATCGCGCCGGGGCGATTGGCAAAATCCAGAACGTGCTTTTGCAGGTCAATATCGCGGGGGAAAGCACGAAGTTCGGCTGTGCGCCTGAAGCGGCCCGAGCCTTGGCTGAGGCGATCAACGCTTTGCCGCGTCTCTCTCTGGGTGGACTCATGACCATCGCGCCTTACTCGCCTGAGCCTGAGAAATCGCGGCCTCATTTCGCTGGATTGCGTCTCTTACGGGATAAAATTGAAACCGATACGGGGTTGCGCCTACCGACGCTTTCCATGGGGATGAGCGGCGATTATATCGTGGCCGTCGAAGAAGGGAGCACTCATCTCCGCATCGGCACGGCCCTCTTTGGTGAACGGCTTAAGCTCAAGCAGCGCCGCCCCGAGGATCCCTCGTTTATTGAGTCGACTTAGACAGAAAAAGCTTTGGCCACAAAAGAACACAGAGAGCTCAAAGAAAAAGGTATGGTATTCTTTCTCTGCGCTCTCTGTATTCTTTTGTGGCTATCTTCCGCATTTCCTTGCCCCCGTCTTTTGATTAGACAATCCACCGGTGGGAAAGCTAATCGTGAAGGGGTGCTCACCTTTCTTCGTCCGCTTTTTTTGCTAATCGTCCTATCCTCGACTGCGTTTGCCGCTCTGACTACTCCCGCCGCCAACAAGGCCAAGCCTGTCGTGCCACCGGCTCCGGCCCTGCCCGCCACCGCCGATGTCGTCACCTTCGTCGTTCATAGCGATGACCAGAACCATAAATTCATCGTCACGACGGTGCCCAACCTGATGCGGGTCGATATTCCAGGTGATGACTACAGCGTGATTTACGATGATAAAACCGAGCATTACATCGGGCTCGAACACAGCAACTACACGTACTGGCAGTTTTCCTGGCCGGAGGTCAGCACTGCGGTTGAGTCGTCGAAACGATACGAGACTCGCATGCAGGAGCTAAACTTCGCGGGGATCAGCAGCGATGCGCCTCCTGCCACCAATATCCCCACCGATACCGCCCCCGCCATTGTTCCAGATACCTCCGGCTATGTGTGGAAACAGACGAACGATCACAAGAAAATCGCCGACCTCGACTGCACCCGTTGGACCGGCGAAACGGTGAGCGGCGACGCCGTGCAGGCCTGGTGCTTCAACGGTCCCCTTCCCAAGGTCCAGACCGCCCTGGAACGTCTGCACGTGATCAATGAACCGATGGCGCTGGTCGCCGTTCGGACCCTGATACCGCCGTTTGTTTTTCCCGTTTTCAGCGCCCTTGCCAAAGGCGGCGTCACTCCGATTCAGATCAGTTGGGGCGGAGATCGTGAGAAAAACAGCTTCACGTTTGTGAAGGCCGAAAGTCGCGAGACCAAGCCGAATCTCTTCTCCGTTCCCCCGCTCTACATGAAGACGACCCTCATTACGATGGACGGACTGATCGATCAGAAGAAGTAGTCCGCTTCCACTTGCTCTCCGGCAAAAACCTGACACACTTTCGGCATGACTCAGGTGCCTCAGGATTACGTCCCGGTCTTCCTGCAAATTCTGGCGGGTGTTTCATTTGCCGCCTTCACGCTTGGTTTCTCCGCCCTCGTTGGCAAACGGGGACGCGACAGCGCCGCCAAGGACACTCCCTACGAATGCGGCAAGGATCCCATCGGCCCGACGCATTCCCGCTTCTCGATCAAGTTCTATCTCGTCGCGATGCTCTTCATTCTTTTCGATATCGAGGTCGTGTTCATGTACCCGTGGGCGGTGATTTATCGCGAGGCGCTCCATTACGGCCCCAGCATTTTCTACTCGATGTTTTCCTTCATCGGCATACTCACCGTCGGCTATCTTTACGCATTGAAGAAAAAAGCGTTCAATTGGACGCATAATCCGACTCCCTCGGTTCCGCTTCTTGATGTGGAAGCTTCCCGAATAGCTCTCAAGTCAAAGTAGGTTTTCCCCGCGACCCGCGCGGATTTTTCCGATAGCCTTCCGATCGTGTTTTTCGCTGCCGCTTTTGATCTTCCCTCCGCACCCGCCAGCACGGGCATTGCGTGGCCTGATGTCGCGCTTTCTTTTTTCGCCATCGTCCTGGAAGGCGCGCCCTTTCTGCTCCTCGGCGCAATCGTCTCCGGTCTCGTCGATGTCTTTCTTCCGGCGGGAACGATCAAGAACTGGTTGCCTAAATCGAAGACGCAGGGAGTCTTTGCCGCGCTTGGAGCGGGGTTGATTTTTCCACTGTGCGAATGCGGCGCGATGCCCATCGTTCAGCGGTTGATTCGCAAGGGCGTACCACCGGCCGTCGCCACTACTTACATGCTTGCCGCGCCCGCGCTCAATCCGCTGGCCATGTTCAGCACCTACCTCGCCTTTCGCAACCAGGACCCATGGCTGATGATCGTCCTGCGTTTCGGCTTTAGTCTCGCCGTCTTGCTTTTCCTCGGCTTCTGGTTGATCAAACTTCGTCCTGACCAGATGCTTCGCGCGGAAACCATCACCGGTTCGCCTCGACCCGCGCAGGAACTCTCGCCCAATCCGGGACTCGTTCTCACGCCACGCCCCGGCGCCTCGTTTGGTGGTTTGCAGCAATTCACCGGGGCGGTCATTCGTGATTTCACCGGTGTCCTTCTCTTCCTTGTCATCGGCGCTGCCGCCGCTGCTATTTTTTCCACCGGCTTCAACCGCGATCTCCTCGCGCCGATCGGGCACAGCGTCGTCCTCGGCCCCCTCGCCGGCATTCTTCTCGCCCAAGTCCTCTGCCTTTGCAGCACCACCGATGCCTTCATCATCGCCGCGTTCGTTCCCTTTTCCATTCCGGCGAAGATCGCCTTCCTCGTCGCGGGACCGCTCATCGATCTCAAGCTCTACTGGCTTTATCGCAGCGCGTTTCAACCTAGGTTCGTCCACGGCTTGTGGATTCGGGCACTTGCGGCTACCTTTCTGCTGACACTGCTCTACTCAATGCAACCATGATCGCCCGCCAACTTTCCTACTTCGCCCCCGCCGCCGTGATGAGCGCGTGGGCCACGGTGATGCTGCACACTATCGCCTCCGGTCATATCAAGGAATTGCTCAGCCCGATGTTCCGTTCCTACGTTCTCGTCGCGGCGATTCTTCTCATGCTTCTGAGCGCGCTTTATCTTTTTCTCTACGAGCCCGCGGCCCCGACGCCTGCGCTCGCGCCGACCGGACGTCTCCGCCAACTCGGCCGTTGGGCGATGCTGCTCATTCCGATCATCGCCGCTTCGGTCCTCTCGCCCGCCGCGTTCTCCAGTTCAACGGTGGTGAAGCGCGGGCTCGATTCAACCTATCAAATGCCGACTTGGAACACCGCTGGGCAAGCCAATGCGAAAGCCGTGGTCAATTCCGATTCCAATCAGATTGCCCCGGTCGAGGTGACCGATTTGATCTCGATCAGCCAAAAGCCCGACCTGATTAAGTCCTTCGATGGCCGCAAGGTGCATGTCGTCGGACTTTTCAACGGCCAAGGCGGAAGCAGTCTCAAATTATATCGCTTGATCATGTGGTGCTGCGCGGCCGATGCGCAACCGATGTCGATCGCCCTGAGCGGCAATACCACGGGCGATTGGAAAAACGATCAATGGCTGGATGTCGTCGGCACGGCCCGGTTCCCCTCGACGCTCGGCCATGTCGTTCCTGAAGTCGAAGTCGACTCGATCAAGCCCACCCAGGAACCCGACGAGCCCTTTTTGTCGCCGTAGATCGGAGGTAGCCGTCGACCTCCGGGCGACAGTCGGAGGGAAGCCCCGCGCTCGGAGATCGCGGGCTACCTTTGAGGTCCAACATTCAAGCTTGACCCTCACGACGCTTCGCGTAGGGTGACCAACTCACTTAACCGAGATTATCCCATGCGCGAACAAGTTATTTTGGAATGCACCGAAGCCGTCAAAGAAGGCAGCTCCGTGTCACGTTACTTCACCACTAAGAACAAGAAGCTGCAGCAGGAGCGCATCGAACGCCTGAAGTACAATCCCTTCCTGCGCCGCCGCACGATCCACAAAGAGCGGAAGTAGTCTTCTCTCCTCGTTCCCAAATTCTTTGGGAACGATCTCATGGGCTTTTCGTTGAGCCCATTTCGTAGCCTTCAAGCTACAAAAACGCCGTCATCCTGAGCTTGTCGAAGGATCAGTTCAGCCTGCGTTCTGAGGCAACCCCAACGGTGTTGCAATCATACAGCCCAGGGTTGGCGCCGCGCCTACCCTGGGTATTCGTCTCAACGTGCAGCCAACCCTGCAAGGGTTGAATCCATCTCGATTCCGGAAGTAGCGTCAATCCGCTTCAACTCCTTCAGAGTTGGAAACCCGTTGATGTTTACCCAGGGTAGCTCGTTCCTCGCAACCCTGGGCTATATGATTTTCATCCTTTCAGGATGAAGGAATCTGCTTAATTTTTATTAGGCGTGCCCCTTTTTTAATCTGATCGAAGGATGCACGCTTAGGTCATCCAGCCATATTTGGACAGCCCCAACCGATCTCCTCCAGATGCCACCTTCAAGGCGGCATAAAATTGATACAAAACAATCAGGAGAACTGACGCCATCAACGTGAGAAAACTGGAATCGGTTCCATAGGAAAACATACGGGTATACATGGCACCATCGGGTGCAAATCCAATGGCCGAATCCGCGATGTGACAAACAAGAGGATAAAGCAACAGACAGGGACGCCAGTCGATAAACTTTTTCTCCTTCGGGATCTTCACTCCGCGATCAAAACAAATCCGCATCAAGCGGTACGTGCGCACAAAAAGAAAGGGCAACGCGATAAAGGCAATCAGCATTGGCAGAGCAGTCAAGTCTACGTGCCATGAGGTCAGGCCGGTGTGTCGATTGAAATCGATCTTGTATCCCCAATTAGTCAGATCGGCAAAGACGGAAAAGATCAGACATTTATGGGCTGGTGCCATATTTAGACGCTACCTGCCATCGCAATTTCCTCCAGCAAATACCGATTCAGGCGCGCGCCGAGATCGAGATGCGCGAGCGGAAACGTCTCGTTTGGACTGTGAGCGTTGCAATCGGAGAGGGCGAAACCGAGGAGCAGGGTGTCCGCGTTGAGGATGCTCTTGAAATCGGCGACGATGGGGATGGAGCCGCCTTCGCGGATGAGTGCCGGTTCCTGGCCGGGGAAGAGGTGCCGTAGCGCCTTTTGCGCGGCTTTGCCGAAGCCCGCGTTGGGATCGACGAGGTAGGGCTCGCCACTGTGCCCCGGTGTCAGCGTGATTTTTACCGAGGGTGGCGTGTTCTTATGGAAATAGTCCTGCACGGCCTCGCTGATTTTCTTCGGGTCCTGATCGGGCACAAGACGGAAAGTGAGTTTCGCCATTGCCTTGCTGGGGAGCACTGTCTTGGTACCCTCCCCCTGATAACCACCGCCGATGCCGTTAACCTCCGCCGTGGGACGCCCCCAGACCCGTTCCAGCGCGGTATATCCCTTTTCGCCACGCAGGGCGGGTGCGCCGGTCATCTTGAGCAGCGTGGTCTCTTGCAAGGGCAGATGTTCCCAGGCCTTCCGTTCCCATTTTGCCAGTCGCTTCACGTCGTCGTAAAAGCCATCGATCTTCACCTTGAGATTTTTGTCGTGCAGGCCCGCGATCAATCGCGTCAGCACCGTCACCGGGTTCTCCACCGCGCCACCGAAAATTCCCGAGTGCAAATCGTGGTCGGGACCGGTCACTGTCACTTCGAGCGCAGTTAACCCGCGCAGGCCGTAGGTAAAGGTGGGATGCCCCGGAGCAACCATCGAGGAATCGGAAATGGCGACGACATCGCAGGCCAGTTCCTGTCGATGTTTGGCGAGAAAAGGCGCCAGATTCGGGCTGCCGATCTCCTCCTCGCCCTCGATCAGCATGATGAGATTCACCGGCAGATCGCCCTTTTCCTTGAGCGTCTTCTCGATGCCGAGGATATGCGCGAAAAGCTGGCCCTTGTTATCGCTCGCGCCCCGCGCGGTGATGATGCCGTTTTCGATGCCGGGATTGAACGGAGGCCGATGCCAGAGATCGAGCGGATCGACCGGCTGCACATCGTAATGGCCATAGATAAGAACGGTGGGACGCCCTTCCTTCCTCGGACCGCGCGCGACAATGATCGGATGGCCGGGCGTTTCATGTTGCGTCACTTCCAGACCGATCGTCGTTAATTTTTGTTTCAACCAATCGGCGCAATCGAGCACCTGCTGCTTGTACTTGGGATCGGTCGAGATGCTGCCGAAACGGAGAAAGTCGATGAATTGATTCAGGGCGATGTCGGTAGTTGTCATGAAGAATGGGCGCGGGTTACTCCATTATAATCAACACGCGGTTGTGGACTTGTCGAGGGAGCAAGTTCAGATCTCTGTCAAAGTCGTCCTATAAACAATCCGTCATCCTGAGCGAAGGCGAGGCAACCAGCTTCTTTACTCAGAAGAGTTTCCCGAGCCGCAGTCGAAGGACCTGTTTTGACGAAGCACCCGATGCGGGTGGCGCCAAAAAAACACAAACCCAAACGGCAAGCCTTTCGCAGGTTCGATGAGGTAGGACTCTCTTTTAGAATCGAAGCCACCTTGCCAACGGTTAAATATTTCCTCGAAGCGAGAGCAGGTCCTTCGACTGCGGCTCGAGGAACACTTGTGATCATAGAAAATCCATGACTCGCCTCCGCTCAGGATGACGGCCTTTTAAAATCGTGAATTTTACAGAGGTCGTAAGTCGAATTCTTACTTCGGCAAGGCGTCGTGTTCCGGCATTGGAGTGCTCTGAACATCGCCCGGGGTTTCTCCCGAGCCGATGAATCTCTGGCAATTCCAGATGTCCCACGATTTCTCGAAGTCAGGCAGCGGCGGATCGTCCACCAACGTAACCGACGCAAAATTCTTGATGATATCGGCGGAAGGAGGATCGCCCGGATGGCTTGGATCGGTTGAGTGGCTGATGAAAATGGCCGAGTCGTTAGGCGACGCGGATTGGTCGTAACCGGGCCAGAAATCGAACTGGGTGATCACGTTCTGCCGCTCCTCCACGTACACATCCGGATTGCGCGGGAGGTAAAAGCTCAGGGCACTCGCGGTTTCGGGGGTATCGGCAATGACCAGAGTCGCGCCCAAATCCCGCTGCAGGCTTTGCACGGCGTCTGCCAGGGTGCGCCACGATTGATTGCGATGTGCGCCATGGAAATCGGCAATGTTTTCGCCGCTTTGCGTCCTTTTGATTTGGTAACCATGGCCATCGTTTTTCGGCACCCAATAGAACGGACTCAGGCCCACCAAGGACTGACCTGCGGCAAGGACCATGATCCCAATGATTCCCCAGCGAATGGCCCGATCGACCAACGTCAAACGCGCGAGGTAGCATCCCGCCAATAATACCAACGGCAGAAAAAGCGCGGGAATAAGCTCGAACCGGCCTTCTTGAAAAAAGGCGGTGACGTTTTCCCAGATAAGGCCTGGCAGGGGAATGCAGATCAACAAGCCATAACGGGGATCCTCCCAGAGCTGGCGTCCCAACCGCCATAACACCAGGACAAGAAGAATGAAGAAGAGCGGGCATAGATAGAAAATTTCCATCCAGATGAATTTGCATCCCCGGGTCAGCGAAAAGGGATGACTAAACGGCCACGCATTCAGGATGCGCGTATGCGCCACATCGGCGACCTGAGGTCCCAGCCACCAACCGATAAGTGGAATCAAAAACAGGCTGGTGAAAACAACGGTGCCGAGAAGACGGGCCCCCTTCAATCGGGGACGATGCCCCGGGTCGACCACAAAATAGAGAAGCCCTCCCGCCATCCACCAGAAATTCGGCAGGGCCACCAAAAGAGCGAGACCGCATGTGGCGCCGCCCATCGCCCACCACCAGACCTTGTCCTCCTCCACTGCGCGGCAAAAGGCGAACATCGCCAGCGCCATCAAACCGATGCTCGCCGCCGCTTCTGTCATGAGCGAAAGCTTCCACGCGTACATCGGGATGATGATAAAGAGGACCACGGTCCAAAAAGCCGCCCGGGCGTTGAACCAATGCCTCGCCAGATAAAAAAGAATGAAGCCGGTGCAGCAACTGATGACTGCCGCGATGCAACGCACCCCGAGTTCGGTATCACCAAAGAAGCGGGTACCCAGGTGGATCAACCAGGGCACGAGCGGCCCCTGTTCCCAGTAGGCTGAGCTGAGCTTGGAGCCATGACCCTGCATCCACAGGTAGGCTTCATGGCCGGACAGCTCAAAGGTCTGTCCAAACCAAAATCGTACGAGCAGCAAAGCCACCAGAAGAAAAATTGTCCGCTTGCGATAACCGGGTTGCACCATAATCAAATGAACATCAAAGGATGCCGAGGCGTCTAAGTTAGTACCATCAGCTTGCGTTGGAGAAGCCTTTTTAAGAAGGCCCGTCATTTTTGACCTCGTTCCGTGACCTCCAACCACTTTAACCCAGGAATCTCCCAAGACAAAAAAACATCACCACCCTCGACAAGTTTAGAATGACGGATCTCATTCTTCCCTAATCTGTTCCAGGTTACAAATCCTTAAGATACCGTATTCACCGAAATGAGGTATTGTCATCCCTCCCCTCTTTCCCCTAATTAAGCACCCTCCATGAAATCCCGTTCCCTCCTTTGCCTTCTCACGCTTTTCGCTGCGACGGCCTTTATTTCCACGCCCGCATTCGCTTCCCTGCCCGATCCCGCTACCAAAAACCAGGTGCCTCCGATTGCGTTTGTGCAGGGCATGATCTGGAAACGGCTCGACCTGGCCGATTTCACGCTCAACGGCACGGTACGTTGCGACAAGACCAAGAAGAATTACCCCATCATTCTCCGCACCAAGGGTCACGAACTGGTTTACGAATTTCAAGACCAGCCCCTGCAGATCCGGGTTCAACTTAATCCCGGCGCCTTCACCATTCAGAAACGTTCGTCCTCCAGCGGCTCCTGGGCCGATTTGAGCTCGGCGGAGATGGGGCAGTCCATCCTTGGCACCGATATCACGTATGAGGATCTTGTGGTCGACTTTGTTAATTGGGACGACATCCAGCCGCTCGGCACGGACAGCATCAAGACCCTCCCCGCGTATGTTTTTGAAGCCAAGCCCGGCCCGAACGATCACAGCCGCTTTGCCTCGGTTCGCTTCTGGGTCAGCAAACAATACTGGGCATTCCTGCGCGTTGACGGCTGCAATGCCAAAGGCCAGACCACCAAGCGAGTTGAAGTACAGAATGTAATGGAGATCGCCTCGTCGAAACCTGGTGGCGCCAAATTCTACGTCTTCAAGGAAATGAAGGTCGCGAACATGGTTCCGGATAAGGACGACATCGCCTCCTCGACCACCTTCATCGATATCGACGACGGTAAAGAAGGCTCCGGCTTGACGCAGTAATTGGCCTTTTCTCGTTCCCAAACTCTATTTGGGAACGTTACCTGTATTCGCGAAACTCCATTTCGCGCCTTCTTTGTCGGGATCGGCAATGGAGCTGCCTCAGCAAGTGCGTTCCCAAATAGAGTTTGGGAACGAGGAGAAGACAAAAGCCACGGAACTCATTGCCTCCCGCCAACTCTCTTGGCATAAAGGTTCTTTCCGCCGTGGCCGAACTTCCCTCACGCTCTCCCACCACACCTCTTCTGGGGCCCGAGCCCAACCCCAAGCGCCGCGTCGCCCTGGCCGCCGGGCTCTCCCTGCTCTGGGGAATCTTCACGCTTCTCGCGCAATTCTCCGGCGCACTGGATGCGTTCGAGCAACCGCTGGTGGATTGGCGCCAGTCTCTCAATACCGCGACACCTCATCCCAGCGATCAACTGGGCCTCATCGCCATCGACAATATTCCCGCCGAGCGGCCCTGGCCCTGGTCGCGCCTCGATTACTCTCTCGTGCTTCGCAGCCTCATCGATTACGCGCCGCAGAGTGTCGTCTTCGAGATGAACCTCAACGATCGCGATACCGAATACACCTCCTTCGACGACACGTTTTCCCACATCGTGCAGCGCGCCAACACGGTCGTCTTTGCCTCCACCGTGATGAGTCGCACGACCCCAACTCAGTTGCCCAATAATCTCGGCTCGATTCCTATTCATGGTGACATCCGGATGATTCTTCGCTTCGGTTCGGCGACCTGGCCGCTTGATACATTTGCAGGGACTTCGCCTGTCGGCGCCAACAATCTGGAAGCCGACTCGGGTCTGCGTATGCGCCGTCTGCCGCTGATTTTCATTCTGGGGGACAAGGTTATACCGTCGCTCGTCTTGCAGGCCACCGCCCAATTTCTCGGGGCTGATCTGGCCTCTTCTGAAATTCAGGTTGGTCGCGCAATCTTTCTCCGCAGCAAGGGCGGGAAACTTCTTCGCACGGTGCCTATCGATAACGAGGGCCGGATGGATATCCGCTTTCATCCCGGCCCGGCTACCTCATGGCAGGCCAGTTTCGATAACGTGCTGGTCTACGATGACCAGATTCAAAACAACATTCGTCCGGGAGGCGATCTTCGCGGGCTGAGCAAGCGTCAGGTCTGGATCGGTCGCACCGACCCGGGTGAGCGCGAGCGTTTCAATACTGCGGTGGGTCAACTCAGCCGCGTCGAAGTCCAGCTTCAAGCGGAGCGCACCATTCTCGATCAGGATTACGTCCGGCCGCTGCCGCCGATGATTCTTGCCGCGCTTTATCTTCTCATTGGTGTCGCCGGTGCGGCTGCTTTGATTCGGCTTGGGCCTCTACATGCCGCCGCCCTGCTGGGCATCACTTCGGCTTTCTGGTTCGAATCCTCAATCTTCTTCTTCCGGCTCTACAACGTCATCCTGCCGTTGCCAAGTTTCGCCATGCTGGTCTTCGGCACGTTTGCCGTTGGACTTTTGGCGTCCTATTGGGATCTCGAACCGGAAAGTGATTCGCGATAATCCACCGCCATTCCGGAGGAATGACACAATCCTTCGGCTTGCAGAATTGCTACCACGCGAAATTGCTTAATGTCCCGGAGGCGACCCACCAGGTCCACCCGGCCCGCCATGTGGGCCGCCCCATTGATGATGTCCCGGAAACATCCGATCATGATCGCGATCCATCTCCTTGCTCATCTTTTCGAGTTCCGCCTGTTGGTCGGGAGTGAGGATCGTCGCGATTTGCGCATTCGCCTTCTTGAATATCTGCGATACATTCTCGAAATTCTCTTTGCGCGCCGCCTGAATCTTATTTTCGGCGTCGGTCAAAATCGGATCGATTTTCGCCTGTTGATCGGCAGTCAGGTTCAACTGATGCGTTAGGTGCAGCATCCAGTGATTCTTCATTTGCTGCGCGTCCGGTTCAGACTTGGAACGAGGCCCAAGCACAATCGTCAACGCCACGCCCGTCATGATTCCCGCAGCAAAAATCAGCGCGAGGAATAGCCAGGGCTTAAGCTTGGACGTCATGGAGTTTCATCCGAGGCGAGCGTCGTGTCGGACGCTTGAAGATATTCCGATAAAGGATCGGTCGTCGTCTTGTGCAGCACGGGCCACATGCTCGCGCCCATGATAAGAATGGCCACGACGAGTCCCCGCGCCAGAACACCCATGTCCCAACTCCCCGTTTCCAATCGGCCTGCACGCCATGCCGCCATGGCCCGCGTCTCCAGGCCGAAGGGCGCGACGAATTCCCCGGCGTCCGGCTTGCGGGCCGCGCGGAAAAGTCGGTTCAGTTGGTCATCGATTGGATTCATGGTGTTTCCTTCATTAGCAAAAGATAGTGCTTCCGTAAATGCGCCCGTGCCCGGAACGCCCGCACCTTGATCAGCGTGCGACTCCAGCCCGTCAGGCTCGCGATCTCTTGGACGTTATGGCCATCCAGATACATCAATTTGATCAGCAAACGGTCCGCAGGTTTTAGGCCGTTCAAAAGTTTGTCCACCAATTCGTTCGCCGCCATTTGCTCCGAGGCATCGAGATCAGTTGGGGCCGTAGTCAGATGTTCGATCACGTTCGCTTCTTCCTCGCTCAAGTCGGCCAGCCGGACTTCCGGGCGCCGCTTCTCGTGCCGGATCTGGTTCAGGCACGTGTTCACTGCAATGCGCGAGACCCAATGCAAAAACGGCACCTTCCCGGAAAATTGATCCAGATGCGACATCACCTTGATGCAGACTTTTTGGATCAAGTCCTCGGCGCTTTCTTTGGCGGGCAGGTTGGCCTGCACCAGTTTGGCTACGTGCGGATACATGTAATGAAAAAGTTCAAGGATCGCCTTTTCATCCCCGTCCCTTCCCCGCGCCAGGCACTCGGCCACCTCCGCGTCAGTCATATCAAGGCAAACCTCTTCATAAGTTGATGACACTCAATCTTTCGTTCCGGTTACAAAAAATAATGCGAGCACGCGAGCAATCTCTCAAACAAGCCCGAGTTGAGGGGCTTGTCGAGCGGTCTCTCGGTTTTCTCACTTGAAACCATCCGGCATCCTGAACTTGCTGAAGGATCAGTTCGGCCTGCCTTACCTATCCCGAAGGGATTGGAATCATATAGCCCAGGGTTGCGAGGTACGAGCTACCCTGGGTTAAGATCACCTGCCTTCCAACTCTGAAGGAGTTGAATCACATTCGTCCCGTCTTTAATCCGTGCTCGATTCAACCCTTTCAGGGTTGGCCTCTCGCGGAGAAAACCCAGGGTAGGCGCTGCTGCGCCAACCCTGGGCTATATGATGGCCATCCCTTCAGGATGGCTTAAATGCCCTGCAAGATGATAGAGTCGCCATGTCTCATGAAATTAAAAACCGCGTGCTTTCTCCTACTGGGTTGTTTGGCCTTGGCCATCGGTATGGGGACGGCGTGTGCCGAGACGCCGACGGAGGCGGTGGATCGTTTGTGGAATGCCTCCTTCGACGAAAAGGGAAACTATTACTCCGCTCCGGGAATCTGGACCTTGTCCCGCGACATTGCCTGTAAGCAAGGCGTAGAGGTCATTGCCCCCATCATGCAGCGGTCAAAAGATTGGAAAAGCGAGGAAGTCCTGATCTTCGTTCCCTTGGTCTATTTTTTGCCAGTGGCGAAAGTAGTCCCGATTTTGAATGAGTATAAAAAGAACGGAAAACCGTGGGAACAGCAGTGTGCCACGGATCTTCTCATTGAGATCACCGAGCATCCCGATGATCTGAAAGAGATGGAGAAGCAAGCATCTAACAAATGATCTCCACTTCACTTTCTCCCCTCTCCTTCGGCAGCCTGCATCTGCCTGCGCCGCTGCTCTTGTCGCCGCTGGCGGGATATACGAATTTGCCTTTTCGGCTCGTCATCCGCGAGGTGGGTGGCGTCGGACTTTGCACTACCGATCTGGTCAATGCGCGATCGCTGCTGGAGAAGAACAAGAAGGCGCTTAAGCTTATCGAAAGCTCGCCTGCGGATACGCCTCTCGCGGTGCAGCTCTTCGGTTCGGTGCCGGAGGAAATGCGGGATGCGGCGCAATATCTTGAGTCGCTCGGAGTCGCTTCGGTCGATATCAACATGGGTTGTCCGGTGCGCAAGGTCTGCCAAGTCGGCGGCGGCTCGGCGATGATGACGGAGCTTGATCGCACCGCTGCGCTCGTCGCCGGGATGGTCAACGCCGTGCGCATTCCCATCACATGCAAGATGCGCCTCGGTTGGGACGACGATAATCTCACTGCGCCTGATCTCGCCCGCGCGCTGGAAGACGCCGGGGCCACTGCCATCATGGTCCACGGTCGCACGCGCCAGCAGGGCTTTGATGGCTCCGTCAATCTCGCGGGAATCCGTCGTGTCGTCGAAGCAGTGCGGCATATTCCCGTCATTGGCAACGGCGATATTACCAGTCCTGAGGCCGCCCGCATCATGCTCGAATCAACCGGCTGCGCAGGAGTCAGCATTGGACGCGGCGCATTCTACAATCCGTGGATATTCGCGCACACGCTCCACTATCTCCAAACGGGCGAACTCCTCCCCGATCCCGCTTTCAGCGAGCGTATCCGCGTGATGAACCGGCATCTCGAACTCATGATACAAGTCTTCGGTGAGAGCCTCGGCTGCACCATGTTCCGCAAAGTCGGCCCGTGGTACGCCAAACGTTTTGGTCCCGCCTCTTTCTTCAATAAAGGCATCGTCCGCATCGCCACCCGCGCCGATTACGACGCCCTTGTCGCCAGCTATATAGAGTGGCGCGCGCAGTTCCTCGACGAAGCAGGGCAACTCCTTCCCAAATTCGCTCCGCGCCCGCACGAACTTAATTTCCGCGATGAGAAAGCACCGGAAGCCGATGTTCCCGCCGTCGCGCGGAGGGAGGCCATCCCCGTTCCCGCTGGTCCGAACGAGCTTTGGTAGATAGAGGGATAAGCTCCGGCTTGTCCCTGAATGGAGCCCCTGCAAAAGGCCTCCTCTAAGCAATCCGTCATCGTGAGCTTGTTGCACGCACATGTGGCAAGATCAGCTCAGTACCTCTGAGAAAAGGCAGGCGGAACTGATCCTTCGACAGGCTCAGGATGACTAATGGTATATGTGGGAGTTTTGCAGAGATCTCAAGACTGGAATGGGGTCAGGTCGGAGGCTGTCCCTCCGTAAATCATATGGGCTCGACAATTAAATCGCCTTTGCTTTAATCGTCGCTCAAAGCAAAGCGCTATAAGTTTTTCTACCGGCATGTCGTTAAAATTTTGCAATCTTGTACTTGCCTAATTTGACTTTCCCGTAATGATGTACCCTCCCCTACTCCCATTTTTTCGATGATTTCTTTCCCTCTTATCTTTGCTGACGAAGTTGCTCCGCACGGCATGACCCAAAAGCCGGTTGTCCTCGCCCACTGGGGCCCCTTCCAACTTAATAATTCAATGGTCGCAGAGGCCTTGGCATGTGCACTTGTGGTCGGGGTCATCCAAGTCGGCATGCGCAACCCCAAGTTGATTCCAAGCGGCATGCAGAATTTTGTGGAGTGGCTGGTCGAGATCCTGAGCAACTTTATCGAAAGCCTCGCGGGTCGCGCGACCATGGAACGGGGTTTTTGGTTCTTTGCGAGCCTCTTCATCTTTATCCTGGCGGAGAACACCCTCGCGCTGGTGCCCGGGTTTGGCACCTTCGGCTGGGGCCAATATGTCGGCGATGGCAAGAGCATATGGGATTTTGAAGTGACCGAGCCGTTCCTGCGTGGCGCCAATGCCAATGTCAATGTCACCGCCGCTTACGCCGCCATTTTCTTTTTCATGTATTTCTACTGGTGCATCCGACAGATGGGCATTGGTGGATCGCTCTTTCACATCTTCGGCTCGAAGGTCAAATTCCCGAATGTCGCCCTTAACTGGGCGTTTATCGTCATTTTCTTTTTGGTTGGCTGGATTGAAGTCATCTCCATTCTCGTTATCCGCCCGATCGCGTTCACCTTCCGACTCTTCGGCAATATCTACGGCGGCGAGTTCCTCCTCGATTCGATGTATAAAATGGCGCCCAACCTCGCCTTCATCATCCTGGTTCCCTTCTATTTTTACGAACTCCTGGTTGCCTTCGTCCAGGCGTTTGTCTTCTTTGCATTGACCGCCGCGTTTACTGGAATGATCACCAACGCAGGGGATGATCATGGACCGAACGCAAAGGAAGGCGCTCACTAAACAACTTTGGCGCTGACCGCTTTGCGGGGCACCGAAAACCAACAGACATAAAACTACTTAAGGAAAATATATGATGAATATCTTGGCGGATTTAACCGGAAGCATGTCAGCCCTCGAAGTCGGTCTCGCAGCAGGCGGCGCGGCGATCGGTATCGGCGCAGTCGGAGCGGGCGCTTCCCAAGCAGTCGGACGCAACCCCGGCGCGATGGGCATCATCCTCGGTGCTTCCCTCATCTTCGTCGGTATTTCGGAAGGAACCTTCATTCTCGTCGCGTTCGTCTTGGCCGGTAAATAATCCAACGAATCGTCGCCTGTGGTCTCACCGGCGGCGGCCTTCACCTCCATGCTCATTCCTCATCTGCCCCTGGCTGACCTGACCGACATTCAAAATAACTTTGAACAGGTCGGACTGGCCACGGGCTTTACCCTCCAGCAGTTCATCGCCCAGTGCATCGCCTTCACCGTGCTTTTTACGGTCGACCATCAATTTGGGTGGAAAAAGGTGCGTGTCGTGCTGGAACAACGCCGTAATACCATTGAGGAATCGATGGCCAACGCCGAGAAGATCAAGAAGGAACTGGCGGATGCAGAGACCAGCCGTCTGGCCATTCTCCATAAGGCCAATGAGCAGGCTGCCAACATCATTAGCGAGGCGCAAAAGAGCGCCGCTGTCATCACGGAGCGCAAGGCCCAGGAAGCCACCGCGCAGGCGGAGGACATCATCCGCAAGGCCCACGAAGCCAGCGTCCTTGATCGCAATCGCCTCATGGCCGATCTCAAGCGTGAAGTTGGTGCGCTCGTCATCCAGACGACCGAAAAAGTCGCAGGCAAAGTCCT
>Ga0207058_1059_pt1 | contig 24703 bp, 23 predicted proteins | sample Alteio_BWMinCont_34_FD_153271 | JGI IMG/M metagenome (GOLD analysis project Ga0207058, IMG submission 153271) | Enriched cells from forest soil in Barre Woods Harvard Forest LTER site, Petersham, Massachusetts, United States -... | ecosystem: Environmental > Terrestrial > Soil > Temperate forest >...
GCCAACTTCCCACCGATCGGGGAATCGGCTCGCCGCAAATCAGATGCGCGAACTTACAGAGGACAAGATACGTATCGATGCGGGCCTGTGTTTCCAGATTGCGCGCGTATGCCTCGCTGTCGATTTCGCGCTCCCCTTCGTTGAAGAGCAGCGCGGCCTGGACGCCATGGGCAATTTCCTCGATGAAAGTGATGAGCGCGGAAATGTTTCGCTCATTGAGCGCCCGGCGCGGATCGTTCGCCTCCAGTTCCGCAATGACGGGCCTCGAATAAAAAATGGCAACGTAGAGAGAATCCCCCGCCTGGCGTAGAAAGGTGCGTCCCGCTGGCGAAAGATGTTCCGCATCTTGCCCGGCAAGTCGATTCAGGACAGCGCATCGACTTTCTCCAATAACACACGCCTCAAGATTGATCGGGACCGGCGCGTAAGTGCGCTCCAGCAACGTCTGGATTTCCCGCAGGAGTGTCATGTTTGCGGCCGGATAAGAATGGAAGGTGTGGCGTGCAAATGGAAAAGGGTTTCCGCGAGATTGTTGAGAGCAAGACGCACCCGGCGAAACTCGGTTCCCAACTGCTCAAAAATCGCTTGGTGTTCCGTGCGTTTCGCCTGCGGATGCTTCGCTACGCTGAGGAAGGAAGATTGTCCCACCGCCTCGTAAAAGCTGATCCCCGGCGCGCCCCGACGCTCCGCATGCGCGTTGACCCGCTCGACAAACATACCGCTGAGAAAAAGCGTATAGTTGGCCATGTGCGCGCGCAAAAGATAAGCCTGTTCCGGCGGACAATTATTCAACCGCACCATCATATCCGAGACATAGGTGAAGCTGCGCGAAGTGGGCGTCGCCTCGCCGGGGCTTTGCAGTTGATTGATATGCGAAAACGCCAGCAGCACCGCGGCGACGTAATCGGTCAAGGCCCGCTCATCGAGCGAAACCCGTCGAAGCACGCGCCGCGTCAGGATATAGAAATAGAAAGCCGCCGAGACCTGAAGACATCCGGTCTGGTCGACCACGGAATTATAGATCAGGTCATGATCGAGAATCGCATCGCGCTCCTCGACATCGCTCAAAAGAGTGACAAGCGAAACGGCATCACGCTGGGATTTGGCGAGCACGCGGACGACGAAGGAAAAATCGTCTGCGGTGAATTGCGTGCGGCAGTTCGCTTGGATCACGTCCCCCAACATAGCATAGGCAATGCCATGTTGTTTGTGGAATTTCCTCGCCCTCATGACGTGACATTTTTTTGAGAACTGGCTAGCAAGAAGAAACAGTCCACCTGATTTCACCAACTTCTCATGAATTATTTTCTACTTCTCGTCATTCTTGTCCTGTGCGGAGGCTTCTATCTTCAGGAGCAAAAAATGGAGGCCGAAAAGAAAATACTCAGCGACCAGGAAGCCCAGATCGCGTCCCTTCAGGCTGAGAATAAAAAACTGACCGATGAAAAGGCCGCCCCCATCGCACCTGCCCCAGCTCAAGCAAGCTCCAACAATGCAGCGTCTCTCCCCGCTGAACCCGGAGTTGCCGCTCCGGCCACTTCCGCCACAACATCTCCCGCAGGCGCTCCCGTCGCGCCTAAATTAACAGCCGATCTGGTGGCGCAGGGAGTCGTTATCATCAAGGGAGATGACGCAGAAGGAACCGGCTTCCTCGTCAAAACGGCTGACGGCCCGGCGGTGATCACCAACCTTCACGTCCTCGCGAACAATCCTAACATCAAGATTGTCACCTTTAATGGCATCACGATCACACCAACAGGAATGAAAGGCGCCATCGATCGGGACCTCGCCATGCTGCCCATTCCAGATGGCCCCTATACCTATCTTCCACTTGTTACCAACGCCAGCACAACGGCGCATGCGGGAGACAACGTGGTCACTCCGGGCAATAGCCAGGGCGGCGATGTCGTCCTCAACACCAATGGTAAGTTGCTCGCGCTGGGACCGGATCGCGTTGAATTTGATAATCCCATTTACCACGGCAATAGCGGCGGCCCCGTTTTTCATCCCGGCAGCGGCACCGTTCTGGGTGTCGTCACCGAGGCGATGAAAGTCATCACTTCAAACGATCTCGACAAGACTTCCTTTGCCAGCCGCAACTCGGCCATTACCTCCAACATCCGTTATTTTGGCTTGCGACTCGATACCGTGACCAAATGGGAAACCTACGACCCTGCGCGCTACCAGACCGAAACGATCTTTCTCGACCAATTCGACAAACAAAGCCGCAGTCTGGATTCCTATCTCAATTCCACCACGCCCGGTTCCTCTGCTGGCGCGGATTCCGATGCCAAACTTTATTTGTCCGATGAAAAGATCATGTCCGCGCATAACAATTTCCGGCAAGACCTGGGCGGAGCGGATACCGCGAGCCAGATCGACGCCCTCCGCAGACTGGGCTTCGACCTCAACTCCATTGCCATCCGGGATATCGATCAGATCCAGAACATGGACAACTTCTACTCCTTCGACCGGCAAAGGGCCCGCGACGAACTCGCCTACCGCAAGGCCCTGCAGGCTGAAATCGATGACTTCAGCAGCGACGTGAACCGTATCCAGCATCTCCCCCGGACGAATTAATTTCGGCTTCGAAATTCCAACATGGCATCGGCAATGCCATGTTGACCACCGCATTCATAGAGCTCCTGACAGTTCGCTAGATGGACAAAGGTTGTTATAAGAGCATTGATAATTAATGGATCGACTCCCAAAGTCCTCTCCGCATGAGGTCAACTGTTCCTGAACCCGCGATATCCCCGCCTCCAACAACACAATCACATTTGTTATTTCTCGATGTCTTGCGGGGCGTTGCCATTTTTTCGGTATTTGTCTTCCATTGCTTCTTCCATGCGTTTCCGCTCACCAGCAAGAAATTACCCTTGATGTGGGGCTGGATCGGCGTGCCGATATTTTTTGTCGTTAGCGGATTTTGCATCCATCTCAGTCACTCCCGATCAAAAGAGAACGGATATAAGGAATTTTATGTCCGGCGTTTTTTTCGCATTTGGCCACCCTATGCGGTTGCGCTCATCTTTTTCGCGCTGATCTTTCCCATGAACCGCGTCGATTTTCAATCGTCCCAAGGCAGCTTCGATTTCATTTATCACATTCTCTTAATCCAGAACCTGGATATTAACTACTACTATGGCATTAATGGCTCATTCTGGAGCATAGCGATTGAAGCCCAACTTTACCTTCTCTATCCTCTACTGCTTTGGCTTGTCTTAAAGCTGGGATGGAACAAAGCTCTCTTGCTGGTATTGCTGATAGAAACTGCTCTCAATGCCAATATCTTTTATCATATCCATCCCATGCTGCAGTGGATGGGGCCAATGCCTTTCAGGTATTGGTTCAGCTGGGCCATAGGGGCAAAGCTGGCGGCAGACTGGTTAGCTAAACGTCCGTCCTTCTTTAACCACGCAATACACCGGATTTGGCCGGCACTCTTTATTGCATCCTGTTATGTTCCTAAACTGGAACTTTTTTCCTTCTCTTTCGCAGCACTTTCCACTGCTACCATCATTGGACACTTACTTTCCCGACCTCTGATTTACAGTTCCATGACCGCGCGTCCCTTATTCGCTCATCTCCAATGGGCAGGAATGATTAGCTATAGTTTTTATCTATTGCATGAACCCTTCGTTATCTGGTTGCCCGGACTGATGGGAGGACCTCATTCGTCACATATGTTTCGTTTTTTTCTTGGTCTTCTCCTGTGGCCTGTTCTTTTAGGTTTGGCTTATATTTTCTTTCAGATTATCGAGATGCCCAGCATTACTTTGGGCAAAAGGATTCTGAAAACGATAAACCCAAAAAAAACGCCTCAAGTTTCCAGCCAAGAACCTTAAAGGCGGTAATTCGGCTTCCTGTGGCGCCCTGGCAACAGGAAGACTCTCTAGCGCTACTTCACTGTCGCGCTAATGAGCGTGATTTGCTGCGTTGGCGGACCGTCTCCGGGACCGGCCAGCGCCTCCATCTTGTCGAGCACGTCCATGCCCTTGATGATCTTGCCGAAAACCGCGTAGCCCTCGGGGCTGAAACCGCCCGGATCGAGCTTGCCGTACCCGTTGTCGACAAAGTTGAGGAAGAACTGCGATGTGGCGCTGTCGGGATCGTTCGTGCGCGCCATCGAAATAGTACCGCGAACATTATGCAGCCCGTTCGTCGCCTCGTTTTTGATTGGCGGATCGGTCGGCTTTTCATTGCCATCGGGGGTCATCCCGCCGCCCTGCGCGACAAAGCCGCGAACGACACGGTGGAAAATAGTTCCGTCGTAGAACCCCTTTTTCACGTAGGCCAGAAAGTTGGCCGTGCTGATCGGCGCGTGCTTCGGATCAAGCTGAACGTCGATTTCGCCCAAGCTGGTCTTGATCACGACAACCGGATCGTCCGCGTGGACGGGCTGCGCCCACGCAAAAGATGCGGCTACAACAAAAGAAGTAACGATGGAGAGAAAGGTGGATCTGTTCACGATCCCCATTTCAGGCAGCTTCCCGCCAATGTCACGCTTTTTTGGTAGTGTCCCAATTTGAAATCAAGGACTCATTCCCAATACGCCCGGCCCTTTGGCGAGAGCATAACAGATCGCGCCAACTACCAACGTTGTCACGACTATAGCGCACAGCCAGAACGTCAACCTAGTCATCGGCTTCATTGCGTCACCCTACTGTCTTCCCCTGCCGCGAGACAGCTTTCAAATTAGGACAGTACCGCTTTTTTAGGCTGCGCTTTATTTGGCAAAGACGCCGCGAATTTTCTTAGCACCAAAATGCCTGACGATGCCGGTCACAAATAAAATCACGCCGGTCGAATAAATCGCCCCAACCAGACATTCCATCCCCACCCACCAGCGATGGACACTTTCCGCTTGTGCCTTGATTTGCCCAGGCGATAAGACGTCTGACAAGCCGTTCTTGGGAAGCGTTGAAAGAAACATTTCGAGGCAGATCAGAAACGCTGCAGTCGTGCAAAAAAGGCCAAGCCCGCAGAATATTTTCGAGGATCGATTCATGACTTCACCATCTCCGCAGCGACGGTCACCCGCCTCTGCGGCATCCAATCAATCCTGCGGCGCAGGAAAGCCAGCCAGCCCAAAACCGCTCCCAATTGCCGCATGATTTGGAAGACAAACGGCTCGGTGAGTGTCGCACCCAACGAACCCATCCATAGCTTGCGCGAAAGCGGAATACCCAGCCACCGCTGATAAAGGGTAATCGAATAAGCGTGCAGAATGAGATCGAAAATCAGCTTTGCGATGATTAGTTTAACGATAAAGATAGCTATGGAATGCCGAATGGAGAGGATTGCGATTAAAACCACCACTGCCGCCAAGGCATAGATGGGCAGGAGTAAATCGAGAGTTTTCAGGCACATCATATATCGCCCCACAGCTCCATAACGGCCATTGCCGACCATGTTGTGATACTTGAAATGGGTCGCGATAAATCCGGCAAACCAGCGCCGCCGTTGGTTCAGGAAGGTCTGCACGGAAGCCGGGGCATCCGTCGTGCCTCGCGCACCGGACAACGTCTTGACCGTGACGCGATGACCCGCATCGAACGCATTGCGATAGACCCGATGAGTCAGTTCATAATCCTCGACCCAACTCGTCGCATCAAAGCCCCCGGTCGATTCCAGAATCGTGCGCCGATACGCGGCAAAGGCGCCCGAGATGAGCAGGAGCATGTCGTACTGCATGAAGGTCAGCCGCCAGAGAAAGCCCCGCGCGTATTCAAAGGTCTGGAAGAACTGGAAAAATCCCGCCCACGAAGCGTGACGGCAGACCGGAGTCAATACGCCACCGGCGATGCCGAGTCTGGGATCCTCCGCAAAGCCATCGCGGATCGCCGCCATCGCGCCCGGCTCAACATCGGTATCAGCATCGAGCGTCACTACAATTTCGCCCAGCGCCATCTTCCAGCCGAGGTTAAGCGAATCCGCTTTGCCGGAGTTTGGTTTCCGCAGGACACGTAGTGCGGGCCACGTCACGGAACTTCCCAATGCGCTCGATCCTTGTTCCTCAAACGTGAGGCCATACTCGGCGGTCAGCCACGCGATCATCGGATCTGTCGAGCCGTCGTCGAGCACGATGATTTCATCCGCCGGCTCCGTCTGGGCCCGCAAAGCCTGCAAACACGCGGGGAGGACAAGCCTCTCATTCCGCGCGCAGATCAGGACGGTCAGCGTGGGACGTTTGCCTTCGGACGGCAGAAAAGCGGGCGGGCGCGCCACTTCTCGCAGCCGCTCCTGTCGCTTCACCGCAATCCGACTCGATACGACCATGAATCCCAGTAGAAGCGAGTCATAAGAGATATAGATCAACCCAATCGTCCAAGCCGCCACGCCCCGAAAAGCAACCGAGGCAACCAGCGAGAGAATCAAAACGCCCAGGACAGCGCTAAAGAGAAGTGGCCAACGAAGGGATTGCACAAGAAGCGATCAGCTTATCACAAATTGTGGAACGATCCAATGCCACCCTGAAACCTTGCCGACTTGTCATGCCGCCAAGACCCATTGGCCACAGAAGAACGCGGGGATCACAAAGAAATGAAAGGCAGGCGGAACTGATTCTTCGACAAGCTCAGGATGACGAAATTGTTAAGGTGTGTGTTTTGCAGATATCTCCACGAACCGAAGCGATAGGGTTTCCTCTCCCTTCATTTCTTTGTGATCTCTGCGTTCTTTTGCGGCTAAGCCTGCTTCCCCGCCACCCAGTCCCGATAAACCGCCAGCGATTTCTCGATGACCGGCACCGCATCCAGCGCCGGAAGAATGTCATCCACCACCACCCGCTTGTTTTCGAGAGTCTTGTAATCCTCGAAGAAACGCTTGATCACCGCCACGCGATGCTTCGGCAGTTCGTGGACGTCGCGGTAGGTGTTGTATTCGGGATCATGCACGCCGACAGCGATTATCTTATAATCAAGCTCGTCCTGGTCCATCATCACCATCAGGCCGATCGGCCGCGCGGTAACCAATGTCATGGGATAAACCGGCTCGGCCGCGAGAATAAGCACGTCAAGCGGATCGCCATCGTCCGCCAGCGTTTGCGGGATGAAGCCATAGTTGGCCGGATAATGCACCGCCGAGAAAAGCACCCGGTCGAGCTTCAAAAGACCCGAAGCTTTGTCGAGTTCGTACTTGTTGGAGCTGCCCAGCGGAATTTCCACCACAGCGGTAAAGGACGAAGGCGTGCCGGGATTAACGTCGTGCCAGGGGTGAAACGGATTGGTGCGGTGAAAGGGTTCCAGCTTTTTCATAAGATAAATCGCAGGCAAAGTGTCAGCCCGAGCCTTAAAGTACAAGCCATTCCCTTGTTCGGCATGTTAAATTCCCGCGAAAGCTGCTACCACCTCTGAAATGAGTTCCGGCCTCGACGACCTGCAACAACGCCTCGGGCATACCTTTGCCGACAAGGACCTGCTGCGTCTTGCGCTGACGCATGCCTCCTTTGGCCACGAAAAACGTCAGCGGGTGCCGGACAATCAACGCCTGGAATTTCTCGGCGATGCGGTGCTGCAACTGACCGTCACCGCGGAACTTTATCGCCGTTTTCCCGAACTGCCCGAAGGCCGCCTCACTGTCCTGCGCGCGCGACTGGTGAATCGCCAGCATCTGCAATCGCTCGCGCAACAATTGGATCTCGGCGCTCATCTGATCCTGGGCCGGGGCGAAGCCAACAGCCAGGGCCGCGCGCGTGCTTCCATCCTCGCCGATGGGATGGAAGCGCTGCTCGGCGCCCTTTTTGCCGAGGCCGGTTGGGACATCTCGCGCACCATCATCCTGCGCCTCCTCGAATCGTCCCTCGCCGCCATCGCCGATGAAAGCGACGAGACCGCCACCAATCCCAAGGGCAGTCTCCAGGAAAAACTCCAGGCCGAGGGCGAAGCGCCACCCGAGTACCGCTGTCTTTCCGAAACCGGACCTGCCCACGCCCGGATTTACGAAGTCGTCGTCGAATGGCAGGGCCGCGAACTCGGTCGCGGCCAGGGCGCCAGCAAAAAAGAAGCCGAAACCCGCGCAGCCGAAGCGGCGCTGGCGGCGCTCTAATTGCGGCCTCACCATATATATCCAAAAGTCCCAAAGGATACCTCTGCAAAAAAGCCTTCTTTGGGGATTCTGTCATCCTGAGCGGAGGCGAGCCAATGGATATCCTTTCCTCAACAGATCGACCCGAGCCGCAGTCGAAGGACCCAGTTAGACAAGACAATCGATGACGGTGGCGTCAAAAGATTTCCAAGGCAAAAGGCAAGCCTCTCGCAGGCACGACGAGGATGAGCGCACCTTTCGAGATCAACACTACCTGATGACCGTTCAACTATTTTCTTAAGCCAAAATAGGTCCTTCGACTGCGGCTCGAGGGAGTCTTGTGATGATATAAAATCCATGGCTCGCCTCCGCTCAGGATGACGGCGCTTTTAAAATCGAGAGCCCTGAACTTCAGATCGCCGGATGCAAATAGCGCCAGCACTCCAAGCATCCCAGAAGCAGCCCCGCAATCAGGGCGGCAAGATAAAGTCCCATATAGTACCTGTCCGACATCGACATATTGGGCGTCCACGCACGGGAAAAACAAATCCAGATGTGACTGCCGTCAAGCGGCGGAATCGGCGCGAGATTGAACAAGTTAAGAATGAAAGTAAAAAAGGCGGTAGTGTACAGCCAAGGGTAGTCCAGCACAGTCCCCAGCCCATAACAGGCCCAACCGCCCAGGCCGCCCGCCAAAGGTCCCGCGTAGGAAATGACTCCATTGATCCACGGATCAAGCGGACGGTTTTTCAACAGCACATAAGCCCCAACGAACGGGATGAAGACCGGAGCCGAAACCGAAATGCCGTAGCTTTTCGCGGAAATAAAATGCCCCATCTCGTGCACGAAAATCAAAATCACCATGCCGACAGCCACCTGCCAGTTCCACCCGAGAAGGACGAATCCGCCGACGCTCAGCAGCATGGTGCCCGCAGTCTTGAGAAAGAGAAGAATGGGCACGATAAACTTGATCGCCACGGCCCCCGCCGCAGCCAAAACTCCCCACAGGCCACCACGCTTCGGTGGTTTCGTCGGCGGCAATCGCGCCCCCGGCGGGAGAACTTGGAAAGTCGGTTCCATCCTCAAAAGTATGACAATCTATAGGTAAGGACGCGAGTCCCTTCGCGTCTCTACCTATATCTAAATCGCCGCCAAAATCTCTCCCCGATGTCGCGACCAAAGCAAACGCAACGCCCCGGCCACCTGCTCCGGATATTCACCGATCAAAATATCGAGTTCGTCCGCAACGATCCAGCGCCCCTCGGCGATTTCCTCCGGGTGCAGCGTGAACGGCCCGGAAATCGGCCCCATGATGTAAATCTGGATGAACTCGTAACCAGTCTCCGGCGAGGCAAAAAGTTTCACCAACGGCCGCAACGGCAGACTCGCATCATGCCAGCCAAGTTCCTCACCCAATTCCCGCCGTGCCGCCGTGACGTAATCCTCCCCCGCATCAACATGCCCGCTGCACGAGGAATCCCAACAGCCCGGAAAAGTGTCCTTGCTCATGCTACGCTTTTGCAAAAAGAGATGACCGTCAGCGTCATGCACCAACACATGAACCGCGCGATGCAGCAGATTGCGCGCATGAACTTCACGTCGCGGTGCCTGACTGACCACCCGGTCATCCAGATCAACCACATCGAAGAGTTCATCGGCATTCGCCGGACGATGACCGGCGCTCATGGCAGAGTCGATCCCGGTACGGCTCGTGGCAGTTTCACGGATCCCCGCTGGATCACCTCGATTTCAACCGGTGTCACGCCCGATTTCTTCATGTCGAGAGCTTTGGCCGCGGCTTCGGAAAGATCAAGCACGCGATTTTTCGAGTAGGGGCCACGATCATTAATACGAACTTCCACGCTTCGCCCGTTCTCCCGGTTCGTCACCATGATCCTCGTGTTGAAAGGCAAATGGCGATGCGCCGCAGTCAGCGCGTGCCGATTATAAATTTCGCCATCGGCGGTGAGTTTCCCCTGCTCCCCAGCGCCGTACCAAGAGGCCATTCCGGTTTGATAAGGGGCAGGAATCGGCGTCGAGGCCACACTTTCACCCGCCCCTATGTAAATATCGTAACCAAGCAAAAGAGCCGTGAGCAAAACCAAGGAGAGACTCAACCTACTCATGCCGAAAGATCGGCGCGAAAAGCCATCTTCGCAAGGGATCCGATCAGTAAAGAACCCCGGAGCAAGCTCAAAGGATTTCCGAGGTAGCCCTCGTACCCTTCGGCTGTAGCGACGGTCTATGACCGTCGTGCCTTCCCTCCGAGGTAGCCGTCGACCGCCGGGCGACGGTGCAGTTCCCCTGGAGAGCCCAGCATGCGCCGGGCCCTCCAAAATCGCCACTCTCTAACTACGCGAATAAAGAATCGGATTCAGCGGACTATCAATAATCTCCCCAATCTTCGCCCCCGGACACCAACTGTTCCAATCGTTTTGCTGATGTTGGTTCTTCGACTCGGCCAGCTTCATGTCCCGGTCCATATAAATGATGGTCATCACTTCACGGGCATAGGGCAGTGTGTTCGGTCCCGCGCGATGGAACGTGTACCCGAGATGAAAACTAACTTCGCCGAGATCGAACGGTGTTTCGTCCACGGGAAGATTCGACAGCTTAAGTTGCTCCTGAATTTTCTTTTCGCTCTCGTCACTGATTTCGAGGTCACGCCCGATCTTGATCCGCTGGCTGCCCACGGAAAACATCAGCGGCCCGTGCTCCAGCGGCACCTCGTGCAGGGGGATCCACGCCGTGACGGTCTTCTCCGTCTCCACCGGCCAGTAAAACTGATCGACATGCCAGGGCGTATAACCGCCACCCGCTTCTTTATAGAGCGCCTGGTCATGGTACATCCGGACACCCTCGGTCTGGAGCAAGTCGGTCGCAATCCGCGCCAGGCGGTGACCAAAAACGAACTCCTTCACCACTTCGCTTTTCGTCCAAATGTTCGAGATCTGAAGGAACGCCTTGCCATACGTGCTGCGCTTTTCCAGCGGCTGATAGTCCTTGCTCAGCTCCAGGACCAGACGGGTGATTTCCTTTCCGTAGCGCTCCAGCACCTCCGCGCTGAGCACGTCCTTCAGCTTGATGTACCCATCTTTCTGGAAGCGGGCGATCTGTTCCGGTGAAATTTTATATTCGGAATCGATGTCGAGGGCAGGGGCGGCGGTAGTGGTCATGGCTTCACACGCTAAGGATTTCGCGCGGGATCATCCACTCACTTTCCGACAAATACTAATACTTATTTAACATCACATTTACTTTTTACGCGTTGTCGGGTTAAATAAGAAAGTGAAAGCCATCCTGGAAAAGATTTCACACGACCGGGACCACTCCTTCGCCTCGTTGGATTACCAGTCCCGCCGTTTCGATTGTCCCTTTCACTACCACCCGGAAATCGAACTGACCCTCATCGTCAGCAGTTCGGGGCAACGCTATGTCGGAGATCACGTCGGACGCTTTGCGCCCGGCGATCTCGTCCTCATGGGGCCGAATCTCCCCCACATGTACACCAATGACGCCAAGTTCTCCGGTCCAGCCCACTCGATCATTTTGCAATTTTTACCCGAGTGCCTCGGCCAGGATTTTTTTCAACGCGGCGAATTGAAGGGGATCCGCCAGTTACTCGAAAAGTCGCGCGTAGGCCTCTCATTTCACGGTCGCACCCGGGATAAGGTGATGCCCTTGCTCGAACAATTTCATCAGCTCGAAGGTTCCGCACGAATCGTCGCCTTCCTCAATATCCTGGAGACCCTCGCCCATTCGAACGAACACCGCATGCTCGCCAGCCCAACCTACTCGCCCTCCCTCGCCATCTATCAGGGCGAGCGCATTAACCGCGTCTGTGAACTGATCTCCAGCAAATTCAAGGAAGGCATCACCCAGAGCGAAGCCGCCCGGATGGCCCGCATGAGTGGCCCCTCCTTCAGTCGCTTTTTCCGGCGCGCCACCAACAAGACCTTCCGTGCTTTTCTCAATGAAGTGCGCATCGGCTACGCCTCGCAACTCCTTCTCGAAACCGATCAAACCGTGGCCGAAGCCTGCTACGAATCCGGTTTCGGCAATCTCTCCAACTTCAACCGCCAATTCCTAAAACTGCGCAAGACTTCGCCCCGTAGTTTTAGAAAGAAACGAAGCGCCGCCGTATAAGTATCCGTGGTAGCCGCCGCTGTCCCTAGCGGCAAATGTCTTCCTCAGTGGTAGCCATCGTACCTTCAGTTGGTAGCCGCCGCAGGCTCGGCGGCGGTGCCTTCCCTCCGAGGTAGCCATCGACCGCCGGGCGACGGTGCAGTCTTTTTGTAGCGGCAGTCTATGACCGCCGTTCCCTCCCCTTCCGTCATCCTGAGCCCGTCGAAGGATCAGCTCAGCCTGCCTTCCCCTACCTACGATCCCGAACTCGCCACCAGTTTCTCCGCCAGATAATTGACAATCCGGCGCAGCTTCTCGTCCGCCTTCATCTTTTCCTCGATGGTGCGGTTGGCGTGAAGAACGGTGCCATGATCCCGGCCACCAAAAGCCTCGCCGATTTCGTTCAGTGAAGCTGCGGTAAGACGACGGCTGAGATGCATCGCCACCATGCGAGGCAGAGCGATGTTGGCCGGACGCCGCTTGCTGGTCATGTCGGCTAGGCGGAGGTCATAGGTTTCGGCCACGCGGCGCTGGATAAGATCGATGCTGACCGTCTGCTGGCCTTCCTGCTGGAGCAAATCGCGCAAGAGCACTTCGGTCTGCGGCACGGTGATCGCCTTTCCATGCAGCGAAGCAAACGCCGCCACCCGGTTCAACGCGCCTTCAAGGCGACGAATATTAGTCTTCACCCGCTCGGCGATAAAGCAGAGAACGGGATCAGTGAGCTTTTCCGGCATGGCGTTCATCTTGTGCCGAAGAATAGCCATGCGCGTCTCCGCATCGGGCAACTGAAGCTCGGCGGTCAGCCCCATCTCGAAGCGGGACGTGAGCCGTTTCTCAAGATTCGCGATTTCCGTTGGAGGCGAATCGCTGGTGAGAACAATCTGCTTGCTGCCGTCGCACAGCGTGTTGAAGGTGTGGAAAAATTCCTCCTGCGAGCGGTCCTTGCCCGCGAGAAATTGAATGTCGTCGATCAAAAGCACATCGACCTGCCGGTAGCTTTTGCGGAACTTGGCCAGCTCACCGTGCTGGATCGCGCTGATGTAGTCGTTCGTGAACTGCTCCGAGGTGACGTAAAAAACCTTGAGGTGCTTCTTGTTCTTCTGGATGAGATGCCCCACCGCCTGCATCAAATGCGTCTTGCCGAGACCCACGCTGCCGTGGAGGAAAAGCGGATTGTAGGTGCGGGCCGGAGCTTCCGCCACCGCGCGCGCCGCCGCCGCCGCAAACCGGTTGTTCTCGCCGACGACAAACGAATCAAAAGTGCTGCGCGGATTCAAGCAGCCGCGCGAATCCGTCGGAACCGAAGGCGCCAGCCTGAGCACTTCTTTCCGGACCCGCACCGGCTCGGCCTTGACCGCCACCGGCGCCGGATTGGAAGCCGAAGCCTCCTGCGCGTGGAAGAGAATCGAGATCGGCTCGCCGAGAACGCGCGACGCCGTCGCCTTCAACTGCGACAAATAATTTTCCTCGATCCAATACTGATAAATACTGTTGTCGGAAGCCAGGGTAAGCGTCTGGTTGGCGTAGTTATGCACGCGCAACGGACGGAACCAACGCGACACCGCGTCAGCCGAGACAACCTGTTGTAATTCAAGGCATATCGATGCCCATATCTGCGTTAAATCAATAGAAGGGGCCAAGTTACTCACAAGTTATTCAGATTAGAGGGACAGAGGTAAAACGAAGGAATGAGAGAGGAAAGCGTTAAAAACAAAATCTATAAGTTATTGGCTGGTATAATCTTAAAAAAAGTCGCCTATATGTCTTAAATGGAAATCGCACTGGTGAATAACTTTTGTTCGGGGAGTTATTCCCCGGTTATCGAGGGCGGGAACTTGGTGCAGCGTTTCATTTTCAATATGCCCCAATTAATTTCTTTTGCGGGGGAGTCACCGTAAGCAACCGATGATGGAGCGGCAAGCCAAATGGTCACAATCAGGTAAAATTTTGTGGGCAAAAAACATTGACGAAAAATCCGTTTTAATTCTTCCGCTTTTTTACGGAAAAAGGGCGCCAGAGGTGTTTCATTTTCGAAAAAATGCCTTTCTCCTCTGTGGCGAACACGTGGCGATTTCGGTGAAATTTTCTGTAGCAGCGGCCCATAACCGCCGTCCCCTCATTCCCAAGTTTTACTTGGGAATGCTCCCCCCATCTTTGCGAAATTTCATTTCGAGCCAATCTTGCCGGAACGATAAGTCTTCTGCATTCATTTCTCTGTGCTCTCTGCGTTCTCTTGTGGCCAATCATCTCCCTTCTAAGCTTGTCGAAGCCTCCGTTCATCCGTTCAATAGCAGACTCTTCTTATGGCTTCATCGATTTTGCAGGAACTACAGTGGCGCGGCCTCGTCGCCGACATCGCCAATCGCGAGGAAGTGGAGCGCCTTCTCGCTCCCGGCGCACCGCCCATCACTTTGTACGCAGGCTTCGATCCCACCGCCGATAGCCTCCAACTCGGCAATCTTATCCCCCTGATCGTGTTGAAACGGTTTCAGTTGGCCGGGCATCGCCCCATCATCCTGGCCGGAGGAGCGACGGGAATGATCGGCGATCCCGGCGGCAAATCAGCAGAACGCAATCTCCTCTCTCTTGAAACCATTGCCGCGAATGTCGCGGGCATCCAGGGCCAACTGACGCGCTTCCTCGACTTCGAGAGCAAAACGAATCCTGCCTTGCTTGTGAATAACGCCGATTGGATGCAACCCATGGGCGTGCTCGATTTCCTCCGCGAAGTCGGAAAGCACTTCACGATCAATGCCATGGTGGCAAAGGACAGTGTGCGTTCCCGCATGGAAAGCGAATCCGGCATCAGTTACACGGAATTCAGCTACTCGCTTCTACAGGCCTTCGACTTTCTCCATCTCTTTGAGAAGCACGAATGCCGCCTCCAGTGCGGTGGCGCCGACCAGTGGGGCAATATCACCCCGGGCATTGATCTTATCCGCCGCAGGCTGGGCCAGACGGTCGGCGGCCTCACCTGGCCCCTGTTGACCAAGACCGACGGCACCAAGTTCGGCAAAAGCGAAAGCGGCGCCGTCTGGCTCTCCCCCGCCAAAACGAGCGTTTACCGCTTCTACCAATTCTTCATCCAAGTCGAGGATGCGCAGGTGATCAATCTACTGAAAGTTTTCACCTTCCTGCCTCAGGAAGACATCGCCGCACTCGAAGCCCAGCACCTCGCCACTCCCGAGCGCCGCGACGCCCACAAGAAGCTCGCCTTCGAACTGACCCAACTCGTCCACGGCGAAACCGCCACCGCCGACGCCATCCGCGCCAGCGAAATCCTCTTCGGCGGCTCACTCGAAGGAATCACTGATGCGCAGTTCAACGAAGTCATCGCCGAAGTGCCCAACTCCACGCAATCCCGCGCCCTGCTCGGTCAACCCAGCGGCGCCTTGGTCGACATCCTCATCGCCGCCGGCCTCAGCCCCTCCAAGGGCCAAGCCCGCAAAGACATCGAAGCCGGCGGCGTCTACGTGAACAATGTCCGCGCCACCGATGCCAAGCTCATCCTCGCCCCGGAACACCTCCTCTTCAGCCAATTCGTTCTCCTGCGTAAAGGAAAGCGCAACTACGCGCTGGTCCGTTTCGAAGGGTAGCCGCCGCACGCCGGGCGGCGGTTAGTTGAACGATAGTTTTTAAGAGTTGACCCTGCGGGTGCTACTGACTTAGACAGAAGCGTGCGCAAACTCCATTTCCTCCTCTCTCTTACCGTAATTTCGATTGCGGCCCTCACCGGTTGCTCGAAAAGCTCAGACCAAGCCCAGACGACTCCCGCCGCGTCCACGATCAAGATCGGATTGGCAGGGGTGAAATCGGGCTCCGACGCCCAGATTGGCCTGACGATGATGCAAGGCTCGCAGGTCGCCATTGATGAGTGGAATGCCAAGGGCGGTGTGCTCGGCCGGCAGATTGAGACCATTACGCTCGACGACGAAGGCAAGCCCGACAAGGCCGTCAACGTCGCCCAGACTCTCGTGGACGACGGCGTTGTGGCGGTGCTCGGTCATTTTAATAGTGGCTGCTCCATTCCGGCTTCCCGCGTCTATAATCAGGGCAAAGTCCTCCAGATCTCGCCGGGCTCCACCAACCCTCAGTACACCGAGCAGGGCTATCCCTTCGCCTTCCGCATTTGCGGCCGCGACGACCAACAGGGCCAAGTCACCGGGGCCTTCCTCCACGACACGCTCAAGCTGAACACCATTGCCATTCTCCACAATAAGACCGCTTACGGTGAAGGCCTCGCCACGGAAGTGAAGAAGACCTTCGAAGCCAAGGGCGGCACCGTCGTCGTCTTCGACGGCATCGGCCAGGACGACAACGATTTCAGCGCCAATGTCTCCAAGATCAAGGGTTCCGGCGCCCAAGCCTTTTTCTGGGGTGGCATGTACGGCCAGGGTGGCCCCCTTTGCGTAAAGATGCGGCAGGCCGGACTCAACATCCCCTTCGTCAGCGGCGACGGTTGCTTTGACCAGACCCTTATCGATACCGTCGGCGCCAACGCCACGGACGTCTACCTCACCTTCGGCCAAGATTACCACAACCTCCCCGCAGCCGCTCCCTTTCTCAAAAAGTACAACGAGAAATACGGCCAGGAAGGTGCCTACTCGGCCTACGGCTACGATGCGGCGAATGTTTACCTGACCGCCGTGCAGCAGGCCCAAAGCACCGATTCCGACAAGGTCGCCGCCGCGATGAAATCCCACACCTACGACACCATCCTGGGCAAGGTTGAATTCGATGATAAGGGCGACGTGAAGGCCTCCAGCTACGTTCTCTGGACGATCAAGGACGGCAAGTTCCAGGTCCTCCCCCCCGCCCAATGATGTGCGGCGCAGTGGTAGCCGTCCGACCCTCCGTGGTAGCCGCCGCTGTCCCTAGCGGCGGTGCCTTTTCCGAGGTAGCCGTCGCACCTTTTGCCGGTAGCCGCCGCACGCTAGGCGGCGGTGCCTTCCCCAGCAGGCTCAAAATCTGCTCCGCCCCTCCCCTAACATGAGCTCCACCTCCACCCTGACCGAAATCCTGATCGACGGCGTCTCCCGCGGCGCCATCTACGCGCTCGTCGCCTTAGGTTACACCATGGTCTACGGCGTCCTTGGCATGATCAATTTCGCCCACGGCGAAATCTTCATGATCGGCATGTTCGCCTGCGTCTACGCCATCGGCACCTTCTCCGTCGCATGGGGCAATCACGTCATGCTGAACCTCGTGCTCGGCATTCTCGTCGCGATGGTTTTTTCCGCCTGCTACGGCTATGCCAACGAGCGCATCGCCTATCGCCGCCTGCGCAAGTCCCACATCCTCGCGCCGCTCACCAGCGCCATCGGCATCTCGACCTTCCTCCAATATTTTATTTTCCTCAATGTCAGCAAGGAGAAAGTCCAGTTCCCCCGCTACTACAGCGACTTCCTCACGACGAACTACCTCACCATCGGCACTGTGGAAATCTCCTACCTCCGCATCGCCATTCTGGGCCTGACCCTCCTCATCATGTGCGGCCTGTTTTACCTGATCAACTTTACGCGCCTCGGCATCGCTCTCCGCGCCACGGCGCAGGACCAACTCATGGCCAGCCTCGTCGGCATTCCCGTCGATAAAATCATCGCCTTCACGTTCATCCTCGGTTCGGCCCTCGCGGCCATGGCGGGCGTCATGGTCGCCATGTACACCAACGTCCTCGTCTTCAACGCGGGCTATCTCGTGGGCCTCAAGGCCTTCACTGCGGCCATTCTCGGTGGCATCGGCAACGTCCCCGGCGCGGTGCTGGGCGCGATGATCCTCGGCCTCACCGAGGCGCTCACGACCCTGGAATTCGGCAGCGAATGGAACGATGTCACCACCTTCGCCGTCCTGATGCTGGTGCTCCTCCTCCGCCCCCGCGGCCTCCTCGGCGAACGCGTCGCCGACAAGGTGTGATATGCTTTCCCGCTACCGCCCCTACATCCTCGGCCTCCTCGGTGTCTTCGCGATCACCTTCCCGTTTCTCTGGCTGCGACTCGTCCCCAATTTCGCCAACAACACAATCGCCGTCGTCTGGGCCCCGATGCACGCCTTCGCCTTCTTCGGCGATCTCTCCACCGTCTTCGTCGTCGGCTTTTTCATCTGGCTCTACGTCCAGCTCAACCGCCGATTCGGCTGGGGCAAGGCCCTGGCCCGAAATCCGGTCTGCCAGAAAATCGGACTCTTCTGGGACGACAACTGGGGCTGGGTCGCCGTCATTCTCCTTTTTCTCGTCTTGCCGTTGAGCATCCGCCCGAACGGATCCGAAGCGTGGCGCGCCGCCGGATTCCCCTGGATCAGCACCTCCACGCTCGGCCTCCTCACCTTCGCCGGACTCTATATGGTGCTCGCCGTCGGCTTGAACATCACCGTCGGCATGACCGGCCTGCTCGTGCTCGGCTACGCCGGTTTCTACGCCTTCGGCGCCTATGTCTTTGCCTTGGGACAACAACATTTCTTTTTTCCCTGGTGGCTCGCCGGGCCCTTCGCCTTTCTCCTCGGCGGAGGTGCGGGCTATCTGCTCGGTCTGCCCTGTCTGCGACTGCGCGGCGATTATCTCGCCATCGTCACGCTCGGTTTCGCCGAGGCGTTTCGCGAGTTGATGCGCAATCTCGACATCACCGGCGGTGACAAAGGCATCGTGCTCAAGGACAGTTCGATCTTCCAGGGCTTCGCGGGCCTGAGCAACCAGCAGGTCTGCTACGCCGTCACCGCCATCATCCTCGCCGCCACCGTCTTTTTCATTCAACGGCTCTATCACTCGCCCGTGGGCCGCGCATGGATCGCCATTCGCGAAAATGAAGTAGCCGCCGCCGCCATGGGCGTACCGGTTGTGCAGATGAAGCTGCTCGCCTTTTCCCTCAGCGCCGCCGTCGCCGCCGTTGCCGGTGTGATTTATGGCGCGAAGGACGGCTTCGTCAGCCCCGCCATGTGCGAGTTTCAGCAATCGATCATGATCCTCGCCATGGTGATTCTCGGCGGCCTCGGCAACAGCTACGGCGCGCTCCTCGGCGCGGCCCTGCTCTATCTCGTGCCGGAATACCTCAAGGCGCTGCCCTCCATGATCCAGAACAACTCGGTACTTTCGGGAGTCGTTCCAAAATTTGTCCAGGAGTCGTTCCAGCATCTTTCCGATTATCGCTGGCTTCTCTTCGGCGTCGTGATGGTGTTGATGATGCTCTACCGCCCGCAGGGTCTGCTTGGAAGTGCCCGGCGCAAAACGGAGATACGTTACCCATGACGCCGCTGCTCGAGACCCGCGGCCTCAGCAAAACCTTCGGCGGCCTCAAAGCCGTGCAAAAGGTCGATCTCCGCATCGAGGCCAACCGCGTCGTCAGCGTCATCGGCCCCAACGGCGCAGGCAAGACCACCTTTTTCAATTGCGTCAGCGGCATCTATCGTCCGGAAAGCGGCTCCATTCTGCTGGATGGTCACAACATCACCGGTCGCAAGCCGCATCAGGTCTGCCGCCGCGGCATCGCGCGTACTTTCCAGAACATCCGGCTCTTTCCTGAAATGTCCGTACTCGAAAATGTCCTGGTCGCCCAGTTCAAACACCGGTCCATTTCACCATTGCCGCTCCTCCTGCACTCGAAACGTTTTCGCGGACAGGAACACGCCAGTCGCCATGAAGCACTCGGCTTTTTGGATTTCGTCGGACTGACTCAATATGCCAACTCTCCCTCGGGCAGCCTCGCCTATGGACTCCAGCGCCGACTCGAAATTGCGCGCGCCCTTGCGACCCGTCCCCGCCTGCTTCTCCTTGACGAACCGGCGGCGGGCATGAATCCCCAGGAAACCGTGGAAATGGTGCAATTGGTCTCCCGCATCCGCGACAAAGGCCTCGCCATCCTGCTCATCGAACATCACATGAAGATGGTCATGGCCATCTCCGACGAAATCCTCGTGCTCGACCATGGAAATCCCATCGCCCACGGCACGCCGGAACAAGTCCGCAAAGATCCGCTGGTAATAAGAGCCTATCTCGGCGAGGAGATCTCAGAATGATCCTGCACCCCTCCGTGGTAGCCGCCGCTGTCCCTAGCGGCGAATGTCTTCCCTCCGTGGTAGCCGCCGCTGTCCCTAGCGGCGGATGTCTTCCCTCCGTGGTAGCCGCCGCTGTCCCTAGCGGCGGATGTCTTCCCTCCGTGGTACCCGCCGCTGTCCCCAGCGGCGGATGTCTTCCCTCCGTGGTAGCCTCCAGGTGCGCAAAGCGCACAGGAAGCGATCTTCGATAAACTGCCATGCTAACCCTCACCCAAGTCTGCTCCGGCTACGGCGCCATCGAGGTCCTCAAGAGCCTCTCCCTCGAAGTCCGCGAAGGCGAAATCGTCGCCCTTCTCGGCGCCAACGGTGCCGGCAAAAGCACAACTCTCCTCACCATCGCCGGCGTCGTGCCCATCCGCTCCGGCAATATCACTTGGCAGGGCGCGCCCCTGCCCGCCGGAAAAGCCGACGCCGTCCTGCGCAAAGGTATCTGCCTCTGCCCCGAAGGCCGCCACATCTTTCCCCGCCTCACCGTCCTCGAAAATCTCATCAGCGGCAGCATCCTCCTCCCAGCCAACCGCAACGCCGCAAAACTCGAGGAAGTCTTTCAATATTTTCCTCTGCTCGCAGAGCGGCGTAAACAACTCGGAGGCACCCTCTCCGGCGGCGAGCAGCAGATGCTCGCCATCGGCCGCGCCCTCATGGGCGAACCCAAATTGCTCATGCTCGACGAACCCTCGCTCGGCCTCGCCCCGCAGATCGTCTCCAAGATTTTCCAGATCATCCAGATCATCAACAAAAAGGGTGTGCCTATTCTGTTGGTTGAACAAAACGCCCAGCAGGCGCTGCACATCGCCCATCGCGGCTACGTCATCGTCACCGGCCAGAACCAGCTCACCGGCACCGGCGCCGAACTCCTCGCCAGTGACGAAGTCCGCCAAGCCTACTTAGGCGAGTAATGGTAGCCGCCGCAGGCTCGGCGGCGGTGCCTTTTCCGAGGTAGCCGTCGCACTCCGTGCGACGGTTCAACTGGAGACCTCTGCGAAACTCTCACATTTAGCGTTAGTCATCCTGAGCCTGTCGAAGGATCAGTTCGGTCTGCCTCGTCCCTGCCTAAATAATCGGACTAAAAATCCACCGAATCAGGCTCCAGACAATATTCCCCGCGTGCAGAATATGATTACAAAGGACAAACCCGAGCAAGAGAACTGACGAAACAACAATGGTAAGAATAGACCACACCTTGATGTACAGACGGCTATAAGGAAGTTGTTCGTCGCTCATAAGAAAAAGGTAGAAGCCCCAAGCCCCAAAGGTAAAGGTCAAAGATAAATCTCCGCGACAATCATCCGACCTATCAGCCCCATTAGACCTAACCCCTACGCCGCCTGCGGAAAAATACTCTGCCGCGCCGCCATCGCCGTAAAAATCCCCCGCTGCGCCAGAAGCTGCTCAAAGTTCCCCTTCTCCACAATCCGCCCCTTCTCCAGCACCAGAATCTGATCCATCGACCGAAGCGTCGAAAGCCGGTGCGCCACACAAATCACCGTCCGGTGCTCCGCCAAATGATCAATCGCCTTCTGCACCTCCGCCTCCGCTTGTGAATCCAGCGAAGCCGTCGCCTCATCCAAAACCAGAATCGGCGCATTACGCACAAAAGCCCGCGCAATCGCAATCCGCTGCCGTTGCCCTCCCGACAGCCTCAACCCACGCTCACCCAGGGGCGTATCATACCCCTGAGGCAACGACTCAATAAAATCATGCGCGTAAGCTTCCTTCGCCGCGGTAACAACCTCCTCACGGCTCGCACCAATCTTCCCGAAAGCAATATTCTCCGCCACCGTCGCGTTAAAGAGCAAAATGTCCTGGCTGACCAGCGCCAGATGAAAACGCAAATCGGAAACCTTAAGAGACGTGATCGGAACCCCATCAATCTCAATCCTTCCCGAAGTCGGATCGTAAAAGCGAAAAAGAAGATTCAGCAGCGAACTTTTCCCCGAACCACTTTCCCCCGCCAAGCCAAGCCTCTGCCCACGCGCCAGCGTGAAGCTCACTTTCTCCAGCACCGGCGCATCGCCATAAGAAAAACTCACATCGCGAAAATCAAGGCTGCGCGCAAAATCACTCATCGCCACCGGATGTTCCGCTTCACGCACCGACGGCTGCAGCTTGAACAACGCCATCAGCCGCTCCAACGAAATGCTCAGTTGCGTTAAATAGACGCCAACACCGCTGAGTTTTTTGAAGGAACCGTTGAAGACAAAAAGAGCGGCGATAAAGGAAGTGATGGTGTCAAAGTCACAGTTGGTCCATACGGCATAGAGGAGAACGGCGCTGATCCCCATGGCGGACAGCGTCTGCACAATGGGATTAAGCATCTCGCGGCTCTGAGTGCTTTTCATGTTGAAGTGGGCGGAACGCTGCCCGGCCCTGCGAAAGATGTCAGCATGGACCCCCTCAAGCCCGTAGGCCTTGGTGATGCGAACGTTCTGGAACGATTCCATCGTGATGCTGCCCTGGCCGACATTGGCGGCAAAGTCCTGCCGTCCCAATGCCTTGATTTTTTTGGTGACGAGCCGTGCAGGAATGATGCAGAGAGGCGTGAAGATGAGGGAAATAACAGTGAGCTTCCAATTGATCACCAGCATCGCGACAAAAACCGAGAGGATGGTACTGGGCTCCTTGACGAGGTCGGAAAGACCGAGCTTGAGAAAATTATTGAGTGTCCCACCGTCGCTCTCAATCCGGCTGATAAGCTCGTTGGTGGTGGTTCTCTGAAAAAAATCGAGAGACAAAGAACTGATTTTGCGAAAGGCGTCGCTTTTGACATCGTTGGTGATGCGCTGCCCGCTCCAGGCCAGGAGGTAGCTGCTCCCGTAGCCCAGGAAGCCACGGAGAAGAAAGGCCATGGGGATGAAAAAGAGACCACCAACGCATTGCTTCCAGTCGAGCGCGCGTCCTTTCAAGGGAAGCCAGGGATTAATGAGAAGAAAGAATTCCTCCTTGAGCGTGGCACCCTCGGCCTTGATGGAATGAATCGTGGGATTTTCCGCCAATTCCTTCTGGGTGGCCTTGGCTTCGCGCCCTTTTTCAGTGACGTACTGGACTTTGGCGGGATCGACCACCCGATGGACCAGCGTGTAAAGACTGCCCACAACAAGGCTGTTGGATAACCCAAACAAAATCCCCAGGAAGATGCCCAGGGCAAATCGCGGCCAATACCGCGCCAGATAGGGCCGCGAAAATCGCGCAGTCTCAAGAAAAGTATTCATCGGCTAAACGGTCAGGCTAGAGGATCACACTCACATAAACAAGTACCTCTACACCATCCGGCCTATCCGCCCAATAAGACCCATCCTTCCCTCACCATAGGAAATATTCTCGATTCGCCCGCACCAATTGGGCAGGGTGAATGTTTCCCCACCATGCCTGACAACCTCTCTTTCCCCTTGCCCAAGAAAATTCTGGTAACCGGCGCCGCTGGCTTCATCGCCTCGCGGGTCTGCGCCCAACTCCACGCGCAAGGCTGTGCCGTCACCGGGCTGGACAATTTCAACGACGCCTACGACATACGATTGAAAGACTGGCGCTGGGCGCAACTGGAAAAAATCGAGGGCCTCGAATTGCACCGCCTCGACCTCACCCATACCGAAGCCCTCAAGCGCCTTTTCGAAAAACACGCCCGCGCCGAACACGCAGCGCCCTTCGACGCCGTCATCAATCTCGCGGCCCGTGCCGGAGTCCGCGCCTCCGTCGAAAATCCCTTCGTCTACGTGGAAGCCAACGTGGAAGGCGCGCTCAACGTCCTCGAAATGTGCCGCCAATTCAGCGTGAAGAAATTCGTCCTCGCCTCCACCTCCAGCCTTTACGGCAAGGACCACGCCACACCCTATCGCGAGGACATGAACACCGACCGCCAGCTTTCCCCCTACGCCGCCACGAAAAAGGCCGCCGAAGCCATGGCCTACACTTATCACTTCCTCCACGGTCTCGACGTCAGTGTCCTGCGCTACTTCACCGTCTATGGCCCCGCTGGACGTCCCGACATGACTCCGCTCCGCTTCACGCAACGCATTCGCGAAGGCCGTCCCATCACCGTCTTCGGCGACGGCTCCCAATCGCGCGACTTCACCTACGTCGACGACATCGCCCGAGGCACCATTTCCGCGCTCCGCCCCATCGGCTACGACATCTTCAATCTCGGCTCCGACGAACCCCTCAAGCTCAGCGCCATGATCACCTTGATCGAGGAACTCACCGACAAAAAAGCGCAAATCGAATATCGCCCCTGGCACCCCGCCGACATGGCCGCAACCTGGGCCGATATCTCCAAAGCAAAGGCAAAGCTCGAATGGTCACCCCAGGTAAAATTCCACGAAGGCCTCCAAAAACTCGTCACGTGGTACGAAGAAAACCGCATCTGGGCCAAGGACATCGACACCGATTAAAGAGCATCGAAGCATTCCGAGGTAGCCGCCGCACTTCGTGCGACGGTCAAAGGGCGGACTGGAAACCTCACCTTATTCCAAAGGCCGTCCCAGCTTCTCCTCCGCCAACTCCTGCT
>Ga0207058_1060_pt1 | contig 24528 bp, 21 predicted proteins | sample Alteio_BWMinCont_34_FD_153271 | JGI IMG/M metagenome (GOLD analysis project Ga0207058, IMG submission 153271) | Enriched cells from forest soil in Barre Woods Harvard Forest LTER site, Petersham, Massachusetts, United States -... | ecosystem: Environmental > Terrestrial > Soil > Temperate forest >...
GATAAGGTAGTTCCCGTTAACACGGGCAATACGGTTACCCCCGTTAAGGTTCACGAAGTGGATCCCTACAAAAACCTCCACGTCCCCGCCCCGACGGACAAATACGATCCGACCAAATATTCCATGAACCAGACGAGTTCGATGGCCAATAAGTCATTTTCGTCCGACTCAATCGCTCTTTCCAAAAAGGACTCCAGCCTCGTTCACGACCAAAATGCGTTCGCCATGAAGCCTTATGGCGGAACAAATCCATCCAACGTAGGCAACACCCATTTTTCCACTTCAACTTCCGCCGACTACAACCGCAACGATTCTCAAGACGTGAAGAATTACGCCACATCCAGCTCCGCCACGGAAGCGAACCGGTTCGCGGCGTTCGCCTCCACCTCGCCGGACCAGAATCGCACCGCGACTTTTGGCGGAGAGAAGACAGACGTCTACTCCTCCGGCCTTTCCAAGCAGTACACGGGCCCCGGGGCTCAAAAAGTTCCCGACGGATCCGTTAAAGAAAATGTGGTGATGGCCCATGTGAGCGATATCCCGAACCACCCGCTCTCCATTGACGAAGTTCGAAACCTCATCAATCACGGAGTCAAACCCGATAGCGACAACAAGCCCGCCGAGCCGAGCAAGGCGCTCAACGATCCCGATTACAAACCGGAGGTTTCGCCAGATCCACCTGAAGCGCCTGCGCCGCCGCGGGCATCCGCAGTGGATGACGATAAAAGCGATCCTCTACCATCGCCCGGCACCATGGCGCAACCGCCGCCGGAAAATACCGATCCGTTGCCGCAACATTAGGACCTATCCTTGGTTAGATAGGTTCCAAGTTCGTTTTCACCTCAACCACCCAAGAACCTCATTCTCATGAACTATGTCCATCTTGGCCGCTCCGGCCTGCTGGTTTCCCCGCTTTGCCTGGGAACCATGAACTTCGGTCCCCTCACCACGGAAAAAGACAGCTATGCGATTATGGATCGTGCCCTTGAATTCGGCATCAATTTCTTCGATACGGCCGATGTCTATGGCTGGAAACAGGGCGAAGGTGTTACTGAGAACATCCTGGGTCGCTGGTTTGCCCAAGGCGGTGAACGGCGCGAGCGCGTTGTGCTGGCCACCAAGGTCTTCGGCACGATGGAGCCGCGCCCCGGATTCGATCCCGGCCTCCTGCGGGGCCTTTCCGCGCGGAAGATCATCCAGGGTTGTGACGCCAGCCTGCGCCGGATGCAGACCGATTACATCGATCTTTACCAGATGCATCATATCGACCGGGCCTGTCCCTTCGACGAAATCTGGCAGGCGATGGAGACATTGGTCGCGCAGGGCAAGGTGCTGTATGTCGGCTCGAGCAATTTCGCCGGATGGGATATTGCAACCGCGCAGCAGACTGCTTCGCACCGTCATTTCCTCGGACTGGTCAGCGAGCAAAGTGTTTACAGCCTTGAGAACCGGATGATCGAGTTGGAGGTCGTACCTTCGCTCCGGCATTACGGATTGGGGTTGATTCCCTGGAGTCCGCTCGCAGGCGGATTGCTCGGCGGTGCCTTGAAGAAGCAGAAGGAAGGACGTCGCGCGAATCCGGATTTTGAAAAGCGGGTTGAAGCGAAGCGCGAAAAGCTCGAAGCCTACGAAGCGCTTTGCGCCAAATTGGGCGAGGAACCGGCGCATGTCGGCCTTGCGTGGCTGCTCCATCAACCGGGCGTCACAGCGCCGATCATTGGTCCGCGCACGATGGAACAAATGAAGAGTTCGTTCCGTGCGCTGGAAATCAAATTCGATGTGGATACGCTCGCTGCACTCGACAAAATCTGGCCCGGCCCCGGCGAAGCGCCAAAGGCGTATTCTTGGTAAAGCTCCGGTAGCCGCCGTGCCTCAGTTGGTAGCGGCCGCAGGCCCGGCGGCGGTCTCCTCCCTCCGAGGTAGCCGCCGCTGCCCTAGCGGCGGATGTCTTCCCTCCGTGGTAGCCGTCGACCGCCGGGCGACGGTCAGAGAGCGGTCCCGCGCCCGTGGAGCTTGCAAGCTTCGAGGAACTCAACCCAAGAGCCTAAATCAAATGCCCCATCTTCGTGCGCTTGGTGCTAAGATATTCTTTATTGTGGGCGTTGGCCTCAACGCGAATCGGAACCGTCTCCACGATCTGCAAACCGTAACCGGCCAGACCAACGACCTTCTTGGGATTGTTGGTCAGGAGACGAAGTTGCTTCACTCCAAGATCGGATAGAATCTGCGCACCCAGACCGTACTCGCGCAGGTCGGAAGGAAAGCCAAGCTTGATGTTCGCCTGCACCGTGTCGAAACCTTCCTCCTGCAACTTGTAAGCGTGAATCTTGGCCGCGAGACCAATGCCGCGTCCCTCCTGCCGCATATAGAGGAGAACTCCGCGACCGGCCTTCTCAATTTGCTTCAAAGCAGTGTGAAGCTGACTACCGCAATCGCAGCGGCGTGAGCCGAAAACATCGCCCGTGAGGCATTCGCTATGGACGCGAACAAGCACCGGCTTGCCATCGGAGACGTCACCCTTAACGAGAGCGAGATGATGCTCCTGATTCATCGTGGCGCGGTAGAGAAGCAAATCGAAGGTGCCATAATCGGTGGGCAACTTGACGCGCTGCTCCAACTCGATCAACTTTTCGCCTTTGCGGCGGTATTCAATCAGATCGAGAATGGTGCAGAGCTTGAGCTTGTGCTTTTTCTTGAACGCAAGGAGATCGGGCAGGCGCGCCATGGTGCCGTCGTCCTTGACGATTTCGCAGAGGACACCGGAGGGATCGAGTCCCGCGAGACGTGCGAGATCGACCGCCGCCTCAGTGTGACCGCTGCGCTGAAGCACGCCGCCGGCCTTGGCGCGCAGCGGAAAAATATGGCCGGGCTGGACGAGATCGCCGGGCTCGGACTTGGGATTGGCGAGGAGGCGAATGGTCTTCGCGCGATCCTCGGCGCTGATGCCGGTGGTGATATGGTGAGTGGCATCGACCGAAACGGTGAAATCGGTTTTGAAGCTCTCGCGATTATCGAGAACCATGCGGTTGAGGCCGAGGCGCGTGGCACGTTCGTTCGTGATCGGCGCGCAGATGAGGCCGCGACCGAAGCGCATCATGAAATTGATGCTTTCCGCCGTCGCTTTTTCCGCGGCGAGGATGAGATCGCCTTCGTTCTCACGCTCGGCGTCGTCGACCACGATGACCGGCTTGCCTGCGCGGATGTCGCGCAGGACGGAGTCGATCGAGTCGATGCCCGATTTAGTTTTTTTGGCAGCAGGTTTCTTGGCTCGGGCTTTCATCTATTTAGCCTACTAGCTCTTGCGCTTTCTGCAACGCAGCCGAAACACCATCAGGATCGACACCACCACCTTGCGCGAGTTCGGGGCGACCGCCGCCCTTGCCGCCGACCAGTGGCGCGATGGCCTGGATGATTTTTCCAGCCTGGATTTTCTTCGTGAAAGCGGGCGAGACGGAACAGAGCAGCGCGACTTTGCCATGGTGAACCACCGCGAGAACGGCGACGCCCTGCCAACGGTTTTTCAGCACATCGGCGAGCACGGGTAAATAGGCGCTGCGCCCCTCTTTGATTTCGCAGATGATGCACGGGATGTCGTTAATGGTCCGCGCATTGGCGATCAAATCGGGAGCCTCATCGACCGCGCGCCTCTGAAAAACGGCTTCGAGTTGCTTGGCTTCATCTTTCTCGTGCTGCGCGACGGCAGCGGCAGCAACGTGCAGGGCGGTCATGCGGTCCTCCCAATGCTTCCAGAAAGCCGCAGGCGATTCGTCACCGGCAAAAGTCTCGAGCGGGGCGAGATCGGGTTTGCGCAGGAGCAAAGTGGAGTGGTGCTCGTCCTGCTTGGGCAGGTGCTCGCGCACATGCTCAATCAGACCCGCACCGCTGGCGGCCTCGATACGGCGGATGCCGGCGGCAATCGCGCCCTCAGAAATTATCTTGAAGAAACCGATGGCTCCGGACTGGCGGACATGTGTTCCTCCGCACAATTCTTTCGAAAAATCACCAATGGAAACAACACGAACGATGTCACCGTATTTATCGCCGAAGAATTGGAGGATGGAGGGATCTCCCTTCACCTCGGCATAGGGGCGCTCCTCCCATTTCACCGGAACGTCGGCGTTGATCTGTTCGTTTACGAGGCGCTCAACTTCGGTCAGTTCCTCCGGCGTGAGCGCGGCACCATGAGAGAAATCGAAGCGAAGACGATCAGGCCCAACGTAGGAACCTTTCTGCGTGATGGTATTGCCAAGAACTTTGCGCAACGCCCAATTAAGCAGATGCGTCCCGGAATGGTGCGCCTCAATCTTATGGCGACGCGGCTCATCAACATAGAGAACGACTTCGCTTTTCAACGCACCGGAAAAAGGCTTATCAAGCCAATGGAAATAGACTCCGGATTGAGCCGTGACATCCTTGACCTTGTAGATTTGGTCTTCGAATTCCAGAACACCGGTATCCGAAAGCTGGCCGCCCATCGCGGCATAAAAAGGAGTCCGATCAAACGCAATCGAAGGCTTGGTATCCTCCGCTTTGGTCTGGCCTTCAACGAGCGCGCGAAGTTTGAGATTCGTGGTTTCGTAGCCCATGAAGCGGGTCTTGGGAAGAGATTCACCCTCGCCTGCATCGAAATTCTCGACGGTAATGACTTCTTTTTTCTGCGCTGCCTTGCCGCGAGCTTTCTGCTCTTCCATCAGTTCATTGAATCTAGCGACATCGACAGTCATTCCGCGCTCGCGGGCCATGAGCTCGGTTAGGTCGAGGGGAAATCCGAATGTGTCATAAAGCTTAAATGCAACTTCGCCAAAAACTTCACGATCTGCTTGTAATCTGCGAATTACGGTTTGGATCTTCTGAACCGTAGTCCCGAGCTTGGCGAGTAGGGCCGATAGATTCTTTCCATCTGGGCTACAGCCGCATTGTTCGGCTCGAAAATATCTTGAAAAGCTCCTGCAGGTCAGCAAGAACGAATCTATTGGCACAGCCACGCTTTCGGCCGACGCACTCTTCTGCCACAGAGCCTCCCGATTTTCGCGGAACGTCAGACTAGAGATCACGTAGAGATTTACGTTGTGGACTAATTCACTTATCTCTTTTGCGTATTGAAATGCAGTCTCTTCATCAGTCGACTTCATCATCGAGTCACATAATGATGAAAGCCTTGGTAAAAGACTTCGAAACTCGTCCAGTTCTGCAACGAATTTTTCAAAAACTTGGACACCAGTCTCTAGAGTTCGCAGGAAGCTCTCCTCCTCGTTCGTGAGCGTCTTCTTGATCAGTTCGGCCTTGGCGACGACTTCGGGGAAGATGTGGCCCATGGTTTCGCCGAGGACGGGAACGAGTTTACCGAGGAAAGGTTCCTTGAGACCGAGGTTGCGTCCGTATTTAACGGCGCGGCGAAGGATACGGCGGAGGACGTAGGCGCGGCCTTCATTGCCGGGCTGAATGCCATCGGCGATGGAGAAGCTGAGGGTGCGAATGTGGTCAGCGATGACGCGAAAGGCGACGTCGATCTTTTCCTGCTCGGTGAGATTCTGCGTGGAAGCGGGGAGCGTGGAGGTGTACTTATGGCCGGTGATTTTTTCCAACTCGTCGAAGATGGGGCGAAAGACGTCGGTCTCGTAGTTGGAGATTTTGACTTTGTCGCTGAAATCGGTGAGGCCCTTCGTGCCCTGGATCATCGAGGTGACGCGCTCGAAGCCCATGCCGGTATCGACGTGCTTGGCGGGAAGCTCAACGAAGCTGCCGTCGGGGTTGGCGTTGAATTGGATGAAGACGAGGTTCCAGATTTCGATGCAGCGGGCGTCGCCGGAGTTGACCAGCTTGGCGCCAGCCTTCTGGCCTTCGAGATCAGGATCACGATCGCCAGGCAGTAGATTAACGTGGAGCTCGGAGCAAGGACCGCACGGGCCGGTGTCGCCCATCATCCAGAAGTTGTCCTTCTTGTTGCCGTTGACGATGTGGATGGCGGGATCGAGCCCGGCAGCGGTGAAGATCGCGGCCCACTGGTCGTAGGCTTCCTGGTCGAAACTGGCGGGGTCGCCCGGGCCGGGCTTATAAACGCTGGCGTAAAGGCGCGAGGCGGGGAAATTCCATTTTCCGACGACGAGTTCCCAAGCCCATGCGATGGCTTCCTTCTTAAAGTAATCGCCAAAGGACCAGTTGCCGAGCATCTCGAAAAAAGTGTGGTGATAGGTATCGAAGCCAACGTCCTCGAGATCGTTATGCTTGCCACCGGCGCGGATGCACTTCTGCGTATCGGCAGCACGCGCAGGCTTGTAAGGACACACGGATTGGCCGAGGAAAATCGGCACGAACTGGTTCATGCCCGCGTTGGTGAAGAGGAGATTGGGGGAATCGGGCAGCAGAGAACTGGAGGGCACGATGGTGTGGCCCTTTTCCTTGAAGAAATCGAGAAAGCTTTGGCGGATGGCGGAGGAAGTCATACTGAATTTTTGACGGAATTAACGGAATTTTACCAAATTTACGGAAGGAAAACAGGGGAACTATTTTTGACAGGATTAACAAGATTTACAGGATTAGGGGAGGCTGAACTGACGGAATTGTCTTCCGTTAATTTGGCCTAATTCCGTTAATTCCGTCAAAAATTCAGCTCGCAGCAACAGGAACGGGGGCATCGACCCACTTGTTGTTTTCCTTGATCAGGTCGACGAGGCGCTCGACGGCTTCGCCTTCGGGGATGTTGAATTTGACGGGGGTCTTGCCGATGTAGAGGTTGACCTTGCCGGGCGCGCCGCCGACGTAGCCGAAATCGGCGTCGGCCATTTCGCCGGGGCCGTTGACGATGCAGCCCATGATGGCGATCTTGACACCCTTGAGGTGGTTGGTCGATTCGCGGATCTTCGCGGTAGTCGTTTGCAAATTAAACAAAGTGCGGCCACAGGAAGGACACGCCACGTAGTCGGTCTTGAAGATACGGTTGCCAACCGACTGGAGAATGTTGAACGCAAGTCGGACGCTGGCGCCGGGGCCGGGTTCGCCACGGACGAGAATGGCATCGCCGATGCCGTCGCAGAGGAGCGCGCCGAGATTGGCGGAGGCGCTGAGCATGGTGTCGAGGACGTCGGGTTTGTCGCCGACGGCAGGCGGATGGAACGTGTCCTTGAGCAGGATCGGATGCTTGGCCGGAATCTGCGATGCCAGATAACGGAAAGCGACGATGGGCGAGAGCGTGCAGCCGTCCGCAATCGTGACAACATGCGCAGCGTGCGCGGAGGCGAGGAAATCGAGCGCCTTGCTGTCGCGCGGATCGACTTCGATGATCGATTCCTTTTCGATGACGAAATCGGGGAAGAGATCGCCAAGTTGCACACGCTTGTGCTCGATGGCTTGGAATATATTGAGCGTGGTGCCAACGCGGGTCGATTGCGAAGCGCCACCGACAATTCCCTCACCGTTCATCGAGGTGACTTCTTCTGAAGCGCGACGGGCGAAGACGTAGGGATCGAAGCTAAGCGGCGGTTCCTGCGGAGGCTTCTCATCGCTGACGTGCTTGCCAGCCAAGGCGACGAGCGCACGGGCGACGGGAATTTCGTGGACGCTGTCTTCGGTGAGCGAAACGCGGATGGTATCGCCAAGTCCATCGGAAAGAAGCGCGCCGATGCCAATCGCACTCTTGATACGGCCATCCTCGCCGTCGCCGGCTTCGGTGACGCCGAGGTGAAGCGGATAATTCCAGTCGGGGCCGAGTTCAAGCAGTCGCGCGGCGAGCAACCGGTAGGCGTTGATCATGACCTTGGGGTTGCTCGATTTCATCGAGAAGATGAAGTCGTGATAGTTGTACTTACGCGCGATGCGGGCGAACTCGACGGCGCTTTCGACCATGCCGGCGGGCGTGTCGCCAAAGCGGTTCATGATGCGGTCGGAGAGCGAGCCGTGGTTGGTGCCGATGCGCATGGCGATGCCGCGCTGCTTGCACAATTCCGCGAGCGGCTTGAAGGTCTCGTCGATGCGCTCGAGTTCTTCCTCGTACTGGTCGTCGGTGTACTCGCGGATGGCGAATTTCTTTTTATCGGCGAAGTTGCCGGGATTGACGCGGACTTTCTCGACCCATTGCGCGGCCTCCATGGCGGCGTCGGGTTTGAAGTGGATATCGGCGACGATGGGCACGTCGCAATCGGCGGCGATCAACTCGGCCTTGATGTTCTTGAGATTGGCGGCGTCCTTGACGGTGGGCGCGGTGATGCGGACGATTTCGCAGCCAACCGCGACGAGGTCGAGCGTCTGCTTGACGCATTCTCGGGTGTCCATGGTGTCGCAGGTGAGCATGGACTGGACGCGGACGGGATTCGCGCCGCCGACGCCGACTTTACCCACGCGGACCTCACGGGAGAGGCGGCGCTGGTAGTGATACGGATTATGGCAGTAAGGGACAGGGGACGACATGAGGCCAATAGCTTAGAATCGAATGGGCGGGAGGGCAAGCTCCGGAGGAGTGACATACTCCGACTTTCAATATACCAGAGCCTTTAGCTGTGGCACCCGATGGAAGTGTTCGTCGCGCGTGACAAGCGGTACATTGGCCTGAAGTGAAACAGCCGCAATCCAAAGATCGTTCTCTGGGATACGATTTCCGTGCTGTTCCAGTTCAAAGCGCAATTCCGCATAGATCGCAGCGGTAAGAGCGTCTCCGTTCAGAATGGTGACGCCTTTAAGAGCCTCGAGAATTTTGTCTATTTCGTGTGGACGCGAGGCCTTATGACCTCCCAGAAGCAATTCGCCAAGGACAACATGGGAAATGCCTACATGAACAAATGGACCAACAGCTTTCTCTGCGTCCTTGCGTCCTTTCATCAAGTCGATGAGGGTGCAGGTGTCGAGAGAACAATCAATCATCTATTTGCTCACAGCTTTCATTAATGTGGCGTTCAAGATGGTCGGCATTTTCCTTGCTCAGCAGACCCTTTAAGCGTCGAGCGAGCATTTTTCCCGATATGGGGGAATCTTTCTGGTCTATTTGGGCAGAAGCAAGATGAAGTGCCTCGATTCCTTTGTCAGGATTTTCAAAGTACTTTTGGACTTTCTTAATCTCGATTGTACCCAAAGTCATGGAATCAGGGTAAGCCTCGAAAAATGGAACGTCAATCCGCGGAACGTCCGTCTACGGCGAAACCTGCTTCGGCGCGAACTTGATTTCCTGGTCGGAGGCGGAGGCCATCTTGATGGAATCCTGGGCGTCGAAGAAGGTGATGTAGAGCATGTAGCCCATGAGGAAAACCGCGCAGGCGGTCTGAAGCGGCTCAAGGATAGACATGCTGAGGGGCCGTTTCCGAATCCATTCGATGATGGAAAGAGTGATGTGTCCGCCATCAAGGATCGGGAAGGGGAACAGGTTCAGCATCGCCAAATTGACGTTGATGACGACGGCGAACCAGAGCGCGAGACGCCAGCCGTTCTCGCTGCTGAGTACCATGAAGAGGACATTCATGATGCCGATCGGGCCGCTGAGTTGCGAGGCGCCAACCGTGGTGTGCGGAGTGAAGAGCGCTTCCAGCGTGCCGATGACGGCCTGGGCGCTTTCGCCGACTTGCTCGATCGGATTCGGATGGACGAGGGTCACGGCAGGTTCCCATGAATCGATGCCGATGTCGGTTTGTGGGCCGTCCTTGGGCAGTTCCTGGGGTGCGATAGGTTTTTCGGGGATGAGCGTGACTTCCCGGGTCACGCCTTTGCGGAGAACCGTAAACTGAATCGGGGTGGTGGGATGATCCTTGATCTCGTCAAAGATGGCTCCATCGCCATAAAGCTTCTGGCCGTTTAAGGCCACGATTTGGTCTTTCGGTCCAATTCCGGCCATCGCGGCGGGACCATTGGGAACAACCTTCTTCACGATGAGCGTTTCCATCGCTGGAGAAATGCCGATGCGTCGCGGAGAACTGCGCTGCCAGAAAGCGTGGGGCTCCACCAAGGGCGTCACATCGACCGTGAGATTTTGATCGCCGCGCTGGACCTCGACCGGAATAGTCGGATCCGTGCTGGTCATGATACGCCACATGACCGAATTACCCACTCCGCCAAAGCGGCTGATCGGATGGTGATCGATGGAAAGAATTTTGTCGCCAGCCAGCAAACCGGCCTTGGCAGCGGGCCAATCGGGCTTCACGTAACCGATAACCGTCGTGGCCTCGGTTTCGCCGACGGGACGACCGACACCCCAGACAATGCAGGCAAAGACCAAAGCCAGACCGAAGCTGAAAAGCGGTCCGGCAAACGCGACGATGATTTTCTGACCGGGCGCGGCGGGAGGAAGTTCCTCGCGCGGAGTTTCCGTCTTGCCCTCGACGGCTTCCATCGGGGCCATTTGCGGCAACGCGACGTAACCGCCCGCCGGGATGGAGCCGATGATATATTCCACGTCGTCGATTTTCTTGGACCAGAGCGGCTTGCCGAACCAGATGGCAAATTTCTCAATCTTCAGGCCACACCATTTGGCGGCGAGAAAATGGCCAAGCTCATGAACGATGATGAGGATATTAAAAAGGAGAACGACCTCAGCGAAAGTCAGGAGCGCAAAGCCTGCGGAGACAAAGCCGTGAAAGTACCCAAAGGGGACCATAAACAGGATTAGGAAACCGATAAATCCCAGCAGTCGGGGATTGGCAAAGACGGAGCGTTTTTTCATGAATCAATGGAGGTACTAACGGGACAGAATAACCCTGCTACTATAGCTCAAGTTGTCAACGGGCTGTAGTTAAAAGATCGTAATGGGGTGACAGACTTAAGGACATTCGATCTTGCGACTGGCGACTTCTTCCTGCGCTGCGGCGCGGGCCCAAGCGTCGGCCTTGAGGATATCGTCGAGACTGGGGTGCTCGACGTTTTTGTGGCGCTGCATGACGGCTTCGACGACGTGCCAGATGGCGGGGAAAAGAATCGCTCCTTCGAGAAAAGCAGGGACGGCGATTTCGTTGGCGGCGTTGAGGACGGCGGGGAGCGTGCCGCCCGCATTGCCAGCCTCGCGGGCAAGGCGGAGGGCGGGGAATTTTTCAGGGTCGGCGGCCTCGAAGGCGAGCGACCCAAGTTCGGCGAGATTGAGCGGCTTAAGGCGATTCGGCAGGCGATCCGGATAGGTGACGGCGTACTGGATCGGAAAACACATGTCGGAGTGGCTGAGTTGCGCAAGCTGGGAGCCATCGACGAATTCGACGAGGGAATGGACGATGCTTTGCGGGTGCACCACGACATCGACCTGGCTCATCGGCACGCCGAAGAGCCAGCGCGCCTCGATCATTTCGAGGCCCTTGTTGAAGAGCGTGGCGGAATCGATCGTGATCTTGCGCCCCATCGTCCAGGTAGGATGCTTGAGCGCCTGGGCCGGGGTGACCTTGTTCAATTCGGCAGCGGGCGTCTTGCGGAATGGGCCACCCGATGCGGTGAGAATGAGTCGGCTAATGTGGCGGGTGGGTTCGCCGACGAGGCACTGGAAGATCGCGTTGTGTTCGCTATCGACCGGCAGGATAGGGACGTTGTACTTGGCGGCCTCGCGGGTGACTTCTTCGCCGGCCATGACGAGAATCTCCTTGCTGGCCACGGCGATGGCCTTGCCTGCGCGGATCGCCGCCAGTGCGGGGGCGAGCCCCGCCGTCCCCACGATGGAGATCAGCACGAGATCGGCTTCGGGCATCGTGGCGAGTTCGATCAGACCTTCAGGTCCGCCATGGCAGACGGTACCGGACGGAAGCTGTCCGCGAATGGTATCGAGTTCCGCTGTGTCGTAGAGGGCGACGGCGCGGGGCTTGAATTCAGTGGCCTGGGCCAGAAGCGACTTGGCGGAGCGTCCCGCCGCGAGACCGACGATCTCCATGCGATCGGGAATATCGCGCGCGACTTTGAGGGCGCTCTCGCCAATCGAACCGGTCGAACCAAGGATGACAACGCGTTTTTTGTGACTCATGGAAATAAATTACGGTGTGTGTGAATCGGCGGGAACGGGCGCCGGGCTAGGGCTTTTCTATCTGAAAGGTGATTTGAGGCTGGGGATTCTCGCCGGGGTTATAGCCGGGTGTTGAGAGAAAAACCGCATCCCGGGTCGCCGATTCGCCCGGGGCCAGATCGGGAAAGGTGACCGATTGGCTGGTTTGAGAGAGTGGATTACTATCGTCGATGGGTTGTACGGCGCCCCCTCTGTCGATATTGCCCATGGTAGATCCACGATAAGGATAGACCAAAACCTGGACATTCACCGCCTTCATGGTGCCCTTATTTCTAAGAATGACATGATAGGTAAAGTTGCCCGGGGAAGGCGTGTTCATATCGACAGAAGTGCCAACCTGTTGGACGTCGTCGTTATCCTTTTTGGGGGCAACGGGCGAGGTCGTTTGGTGGCTGGGATAAAAATAAAAATGCTGCTGCCGGGGCCCGGCAGCCACTTGCGCTTTATCGAGACCGTTATTGTAGCTGTGAAACTGCAGGAGGAGCACGATGCCGATGAAAAGCCAAAAAACGGTATAGAGCCATCGCATCGGGGTCATGGTTTGTTTTTAGCCGTCTGCTCCATGGCGGGCAAGAGCGTTCCCAAGAAACGACCCTGCTGCCGGGGTTAGATATCAATCACTTTATCGGAGCGGGGCGCGGAGTTGACCCGTCGAACGGACACGCGCTTTTCCTGTCCGCTCAAGAAACCGGTGATCAAGCTGAGCAATAATGAGCCGAAGAATGCTGAGATAAAATTGTGCACATGGAAGCCGTGCACAAAATGGGGCAGCGTGTAGAGGATGATGGCGTTGATGACGAGAAGGAAGAGGCCGAGCGTCAGCAGCACCAGCGGCAGGCTGATAAAAATCAAGATGGGCTTGATGAAGGCGTTGACCAAAAACAGGACGAACGCGGCCCAGAATAGATCGCTATCCGAGTCCACCGAGATGCCCAGGGGTTTGATTAACGTGATCAGGTAGAGTCCCAAGGCCAGGATCAGCCAGTGCCGGAGAAATCGAAGTAACATATGCAAAAGTAATCCGGGATATGCCGGCGAACCAGCGATTTTTATTGGGGACTGGAAACAATGTCCCGTTGCATTTCAAACTGGTCGCCTATTTCCGTGGCGGTTTGGGAAATGATGCCAGCGGGAAGCTCGAGGACACTGTGGGCGGAAAAGACCATCTTTGAAATCTGCCACGGTTTCATTTCGCGCATGAGATGCACGACACGCAGTTTCTTGTCCAGAAAGACCGCATCGAAGATGAATTTCATGCCGATGCTGTGGATCGAATTGCAGGGTACGATCCACAAGCCATCGCCGGGTTCGAGTTGCCGGTCGCGGAGCAGTCCCACCAGGCGGGTGTAGAAACCGTCGGCGATGCGGGCACATTCCGTCAAGTTGACCCCGCGCGTCGTGTTTATCGCGATCAAGCGGGAGGTCATGGAATAAGGGGAGCGGCCATCCGCAAGGCGTTACTGGCCGAAGATGCGGTCGGCTTCCTCGAGTGTTTCCTTGCTGCCGATGTCGAACCAGCGGCCCGGCACAGTCCAGGTACGGACGGGCACACGAGGATAAAGCCACTGGATGAGGCGTCCCGGTTGATCCGGGTTGTTGCCTTCCTTGATGTAGGTCTTGATCATTTCCACCACGTCCGCAGGGAAGTAATAGAGGGCGATGCCGGTCAGCGTGCTGGTCGGATTTTTGGGTTTCTCCTCGAAGAAGGTGATGATGCCGTCCTTGTCGAGGTTGATGCTGTTGTACTTTTTGATTTGTTCGAGATCACCGACGTCATAGACGGCGAGGACGGGACTCTTACCTGCGCGGGCGAATTCGACGAACGGCGCGAGCGAGGAATCGAAAAGATTGTCTCCGGCCACGACGACGAGATCACCGGTGACGTTTTGCTGGGTGATAACGAGATGGATGTCGCCGATCGCGCCGAGCTTGTCAGCGTCGCTGGTCGAGCCGTCGTTGATGATCTTGAAATCGAACGCGGTCTTTTCCTTGCGATATTTCTCCGACCATTCGGTGAAGTGGGAAACGAATTTCTGGTTGGTGACGATGAACATCTCGCCGAGTCCCTTGACCGTGGCGAGGTGATCGATGATGTGCTCGAGCATGGGCTTGCCCGCAACGGGCAGAAGCGGCTTGGGTTTGTCGAGCGTGAGCGGATAAAGCCGGGTGGCGTACCCGGCGGCGAGAATGAGCACTTGCATAGGGGCGTGATTTTAGAGGGCTGGAGGGATGACGGGCAAGATCAGATTAAAAACTTACGTTGCCAGAACTTTTTTGAAATAGGTCGCCGATTCCGCATACCCAATCGCCTGATAAAAATCGGAGGCCCGACGTGTGGCCAAGGCAACTAACCGGCATTCCCTGGAAGCGGCCCACACTTCGAATTCTTTCATGAGCGATTTTCCAACACCCTTTTTTCGAAAGTCAGGTTTCACCATGATTTCTTCCACCCAGGCAACATCGCCGTTGGCATAGAAAGTGGCATGGGCCATTCCCAAGACATAGCCAATGACAGCTTCCGGATCCCGGGCCACGATCAGGCAAGTGTCATTCGAGGCAAGGGCTCGCAGATAAGTTCGGGAAAAGGCCGCCCGCTCCACTTGAAAAGAAGTGGCCAAGTCCCGGGCCAGCATGAATACGGCTTCTTCGTCTTCCGGCAGGGCTCGACGAAGGGTGATCATGGGAGATAAAAATGCAAGCAATGGAGTTTTGGAACAAGGGAAATACCCATCCCGTAAAAATGGGGTAGTGTCCTAAATGGAACTTGGCCCCAAAACCATTATTTCATTCAAGTCCCTATTAATGGTAAGGGATCTCTGTGAACTTAACCACAACGCCCAGCCATATCTTAGAGCGAGGTGTCCCATTCAATGTGCGTGTGCTTACACCCAACGATGCCGAGGACTACCATGCCTTGAGACAGAGTGCCTTGCATGAACAGCCTCCGGCTTTCGGTTCACTTCCAGACGACGAACCGGGCCTCGTCGAGACTGCTGCAAGACTGGCCGAGAACGAGGATCGGTGCTTCTTTGGGGCATTCCAAGATGGGCAACTTATAGGCATCGTTCGACTTTCTCGTTATTCTGCCGCCAACGAGAAGCACCGCGCTTATCTCGCGGGTCTTTACGTGTCACCTCCATTTCGCTGTAAGGGCTATGGTAAATTACTCGTACAACAGGCACTAAACCGTGCAGTCCACACGTCGGGCTTGAAGCGAATCAACCTAACTGTCGCGACTCAACAGGAAGCCGCGATCCATCTTTACCAATCGCTAGGCTTCCGCATCTACGGCACGGAGGAGGAAACATTCTCGAACGGCGGAAATTTTTACGATGAACACTTAATGACTTTGGAGCTTGTAAGCGCGGCAGTGAGCTAGTTACAAAATTTCCGGATAGAGACGCCGCGCCATCTGCTCGAGTTCAGCCTGGTTGGCCTCGGCCGATTCGTTGAGCACGCACCGGGCGACAAGTTGGCGGGCTTCCTCGTAGTTGAGGGACTGGATGGCGCGCTTGATCCGGGGAATCGAGGCGGCGCCGGCGCTGAGTTCATCCACGCCCAGACCAATCAGGGCCGGTACGAGAATGACATCCGCGGCCATTTCGCCGCAGACGCCGACCCAGATATTGTTGCGATGGGCAGCTTCGACCACCGTTTGCATGAGGCGCAAAACTGCAGGATGCGCGGGCTGGTACATGGCGGAAACGTTTTCGTTCCCGCGGTCGATGGCGAGCGTGTACTGAATCAGATCGTTGCTGCCAATGCTGAAGAAATCGACGTGGCGCGCGAGGATATCGGCGGTCAAGGCGGCGGAGGGAACCTCGATCATGACGCCGACTTCGATTTTTTCGGCCTGCGGAATATTCTGCTGGCGCAATTCCTCCCGCACCTCGTCAATGAGGCGACGCGCGGCTTTCAATTCGGAGAGATCGCAGACCATCGGGAACATGACGCGGACATTGCCTTCCGCGCTGGCCCGGCAGATGGCGCGCAGCTGCGTGCGGAAAATATCGGGCCGACCAAGCGAGTAGCGGATGCCTCGAAAACCGAGGAACGGATTGACCTCCTGCTCGATGCCGAGATGGGGCCGCTTCTTGTCGCCGCCGACATCGAGCGTGCGGATAATGATATGGTGCGGCTGGCAGGCCCGCGCCATCTCGCGATACATCTCGACCTGCTGGTCCTCGGTGGGTGATTCGTTCTGGTTGAGAAAAAGATATTCGGTGCGAAGCAGGCCGACGCCCTCGGCGCCGTGTTCCTTGATCAGCGGCAGGTCCTCCATGATCTCGACGTTGGCCGAAACAATGATACGGCGCTGATCGAGTGTGACCGGCAGCGTCTCGCGCAGGGCATCGAGTTTGACCTCGACGGCTTCATGGATTTTTTCACGCTGACCATATTCGTGCTTGGTCTGGTCGGTCGGGTTGACGATGAGCAGGCCTTCGTAGCCGTCGAGAAGGACTTCGACGCCGGGCTCGAACTTGCCGATGAGTTCGCGCAGACCAACCACGGCGGGCAGGTTGAGCGACCGGGCCATAATCGCGGAATGGGAGGTGCGGCTGCCCGCTTCGGTGGCAAGACCGAGAACCAGCTTGCGGTCCATTCCAGCAGTGTCCGAAGGCGAGAGATCATGGGCGAGAACGACAGAGGCGACGTCGAGATTGCGCAACTCAGCGTCTACTTTACCCTGAAGATTGCGCAGGACGCGGCGGGAAACGTCGAGGAAATCACCGGCGCGTTCGCGGAAATAATCGTCGTCGAGTTCGCGCATCTTGCGCGTGTAGGAGCGAACAACCTGCTCGTAGGCGAAATCGACATTGACCAAGCGGCTCACGAGCTGCTCCTTGACCGATTCGATCAGGGACGTGTCCTCAAGTAAGAGAATATGAGCATCGAAAATACTGGCATCTTCTTCGCCAATGGAGCTGGCCAGTTCGTTGCGGATGACCTGAATTTGCTGGCGCGTCTTGAGCAGCGCGGCCTCGAAGCGGGCGATTTCACCCGCAACGTCCTCCGGTCGAATGCGCCGTTTGCGGATAATATGCTCATCCGCATAGAGGAGAACGAGCGGGCCGATGGCGATGCCCGGAGATACAGGAATTCCCTTGTATCTTTCTTCTACTGTTGGCGTTGGGGCATCCGATTGCTCATCTGGCATCGGCGCCAAAATGCTCACTCTTCGTCGAATTTGCGAGCTATTAATTCCTCAAGGGCCTTGATCATGTCGGCGGAGTCGGAGCCGGTGACGGTAACCTTGAGGCGGGAACCACATCCGGCGGCCAGCAACATGAGACCCATGATGCTCTTGCCGTTGATTTCCTCACCATCCTTTTCGACGACGATATCGGAGCCAAACCGATTGGCGACGCGCACGAACATGGCGGCGGGGCGCGCATGCAGACCGAGTTTATTCCCGATCACAAGATCCCGTACCACGGAAACGCCTGATTCTTTATTTTTTGCCGCTGATGCCATGTCTTCTTTGTTTATTGATGGTGAGAGAGTTACTAATCCCGGTTGGCTATAGCTTTCAACAATCTTTCATTAAATTCAACTGCCGAATTCTGCCCCATGCTTTTTAGTTTCTGATCCAGCGCAGCCACTTCCACGAGATTTGCCAGATTTCTTCCCTGACGAACAGGTATGGTGACATGCGGAATCTTGATTTGCAAGATTTCGTAGTAATCTGTTTCGAGCCCGATCCGGTCGATTTCCGGCACCTCGTGCCAGTCCTGGAGGGTCACCACCATGTCGAGCCGCTTTTCAAAACGAATGCTGCGGACGCCGTAAATGCTGGCGATGTTGATAATACCAAGGCCGCGGACTTCCATGTGAAAGCGGGAGAGATCGGAAGAGGTGCCGATGAGTTCGCGTCCCTCGAGGGAACGGATGCGGGTGACGTCGTCGGCGACGAGGCTGTGGCCGCGCTCGACGAGAGACAGGACGCACTCGCTCTTGCCAATGCCGCTGGCGCCGCGGACCAGGACGCCGATGCCGAGGATATCGACCATGCTGCCATGCTCGGAGGCGACCGGGGCGAAATCGAGCTCGAGGCAGATGGTCGCCATGTTCATGAGTCGCATGGTGGTGAGGGGCGACTTGAAGACGGCGATATTTTCCTCCTCGGCGACCTCAAGCACGACCTTGGGCGGGTTGATGTTCCGCGCGAAAATCACGCAGGGGATGCGGTGCTTAAAGAGTTCCCGCAGGCGCTGTCGGCTGACGGAATCGGGCAACGACTTGAGGTAATGGGTCTCGCCGCTGCCGATGATCTGGACGCGCTGGAAGGCGAAGGACTTGTAGAATCCGGAGAGAGCGAGGCCGGGCCGGTTGACGGCTCCTTCCGAGATGCGCCGCTGCAATCCCCCGGCACCGGCCAGCAGCTTCAGTTGCAACTGGGCGGCGTGGTTGGTGTAGAGCTGACCAACGGTTACATTCGGAACGCTGTTTTTCTTCTTCACGGAACTCAAAGTAAAAAGGGTGAGACGGGGACGAGCTTAACGTGCGCCTTTGCCGCTGCTTTCGCAATTGAATTATGACAGACGATTGATGTGTTGTTCATTGTCCTTTACCACGCCTCTTGCCAGAGCGTCGCGGGTTTGCCACTGTGGTGACCGCCCGCAGACGCATGAAAACCCTTTCCAATACGTCTATCGCCGCCGTCTTCGCGGTGGGGCTGACGTTGCTGATCGCGCTGATGCTAATGGTCCCTTATTTCGGGGATTTGGAAACGCAGACGACGGACAAGATGCTTTTGCTGCGTTATCAACTGCATAAAAAATACTCCCCCCTGCGCCCCGATCCCCATTTGGTTTTGGCCGCCATCGATCAGCGGTCGCTCGATGACATGGGCCGCTGGCCTTTGCCGCGTGCTGATCACGGGATTTTCCTGACACTGCTGGCATCGGAAAGTCCCCGGGCGGTCGGCTGGGATATTATGTTTACAGAGCAGGAAAGAGCCGCCACGTCTGCTCAGGCTCCGGCCTCGACATCCGATGCCCCACCGGCCACCGCAAATCCGGCTCCGGCCTCGACATCCGATACTCCTCCCGCCACCGCGAATCCCGCTCCCGCCCCTTCTCCTTCCCCCACGCCGGAGACCCCGGCTGCACCCGTCAGCCCGCTTCCGCCCAGCACGAATGCCGCGCCTGCTCCCACGTCCACGGCGCCTTCCACCGGCTCAAGCGCAAGTATTTCAGCTCCCGGCCTCGTCGCTTTCGGCGCGGATGACGTCGCTGCGCCGCCACCCGCAACGCCTGCTCCCCCTTCGTCGAACAACCCGCCGACTGCCCCCTCTCCCAACATCAATCCATCTGAACCAGCTCCAGCTTCCACTTCGCCCGCTCAGCCCACAACTTCTGTTCCGCCTGCGACGACGACGGCTCCCCCCCCGGTATCGCCTAGCTCCCCCGATTCATCCGCATCCGGAGCGCCAGTCCAGCCGCCGGCAAATGCCTCTTCCGATTCTTCGCTCGTCCCGGATGACCAGCAACTGGTCGAGGGAGCCGCCCTGTTTCCCAATATGATCACAGGGGCCGAGCAAAGTCCTGACGAACAGCCTCCGCTGGATCCGGCGGCAATTCTCCCGACGAAGGCGTTGCCGAATATCACAGGAGATGTTTCCAAGGTTTTTTCATCACCCTACGCGCTTCTTCCCTTTCCCGCCCTGCGCAAGGTGTCTTATTTTGCCTTTGTTAACCAGGAGGAGGGAAACAACGGCGGAGTCCATAACACGGACCCGCTCGTGGCTTGCGTGGCGGGAAAGTTTTATGCCTCGTTCGATCTCCAGGTTCTCATGCAATACTGGGGCGTGGACCCGGATAAGGTCGTGGTCAATCTCGGCCATGACGTCACCATTTCGCGCCCGGATGGTACGCAGGTCAGCATTCCCATTGATGAGCAGGGGCGAATCCTGATCAATTACCGAAGTCGCCTGGAGGATTTCCAAGAGGAAAGCTACAACCAGATGATCAAGGGCCTGTTGGCAAAGACCAACGGTCAACAATCCGAGGAAAGGAACCATCTTCCTCCCATCAAGGACAATATCGTCATCATCGGCGCAACCGCATCCGGCATCGATCAGGGCCCGATGCCGCTCGACCTGGGCTCGGCAGAGCCGCTCGTCCTGACCCACTTGAATGCGCTAAGCAACATCTTGCAGGGAGACTACCTGAAAACTGTCCGTTGGTGGATCTGGATGCCTGTCTACGCGTTGTTCCTATTCGGTACGGGAAGTCTCATGCTGCGTGTGGGCATTGCGCCGATGATCCCCATGGGACTTGTCGCCCTTCTAATCGTGGCCGGGGCGGGATTCGCCATGCTGTATTTCGGAAATCTCATCCTGCCGGTGGCGATGCCGGAAATAGGCATCCTGCTTCTCGCGGGAGCAGTGCCGACGAAACGCTTCTTTGGCGAGGAGCGCGAAAAGCTCCGGGTGAAAAGAGCAATGCGCGCCCATCTTTCCGACAAGGTGATGAACAAAATCCTGGCGGATCCCGATGGGGCGAAACTCGGCGGCACCAAGGAGGTCATCACGATCATGTTTTGTGACATTCGTGGATTCACCGCTTATTGCGATAACCGCGATTCGCAAGAAGTCTTGACCGTCGTCAACGAGTACTTTGAGGCGATGACCGAGGTGGTCTTCAAATATGACGGCACCGTAGATAAGTATATCGGCGATTGCATCATGGCTTTCTGGAATGCACCCGACCCCCAACCAGACCATGCACAGCGGGCGGTTTGTTGCGCAATGGAGATGCGTTATGCGCTGGCCAATTTCAAGGTAAAGCGGGCGGGGCTGGACACGGAATTATTCGAATGCGGGATCGGCATTCACACGGGCGAGGCGCTGGTCGGCAATATGGGCTCAAGACATAAGGTCAGCTATACCGCGATGGGATCGACCGTGAATTTGGGCGCACGGCTTGAATCGCTGACTAAGAAATTGAACGAGCGCATCCTGATTTCGCACGAGACGTTCGTTCAACTGACCGGCGACTTTCCGATCACCGACCGGGGCGAAGCGATGGTGCCCGGCTTTGCCAATCCCATTCATGTCTACGGCATAGGCGCCGAGCAGGACCTCTCCTCCGCGTTGAAGATCGGCGTAAAGCTGGCCCAAAAGCAGGACTACACCGCCGAGGAAGTGACGAAACCAATTTGGGCACCCGCTCCTCTGCCCGAAGATGCCGATCCGAATCCGTAAGTGCTGCAGGAAACTGTCTCGCACGGAGCAGAAAATAATTTGGAACAAAAACGCCGTCATACAAGAGACCTCTGCAAAAGGGCCTCTTTTTAGCCTTTGTCATCCTGAGCCGTAACGATGCAGTTGACTCGGATAAGCCGAAGGCTTTAAAGCACCGTAGCCGGTGGTTGAGCGCAGCGACACCACCGGTAAATGGTTGTCCCTGGTGACGATCCCGGAGGGATCGCAGGGGAAACCAATCCAACCGGACCGATTTAGGGGGCTCACAGTGCTGCTATCCCTTACGGAGACCTCTGCGAACTCTCACATTTAGCATTAGTCATCCTTGTCGAAGGATCAGTTCGGTCTGCCTTTTCTTCTTCGATCTACAGAACGGATCTTTCCACATGTGGGCTCGACAAGCTCAAGATGGCAGATTGCTTGGAGAAGGACTTTCGCAGAGGTCTCAAATAGTCCGGGCCACCTGAACTGCATCGTCGCCCGGAGGCAGACCCTCCAAGTGCTAACGGCGTGCGACGAGAGCACCGACGAGGAAGCCAAGGGCCGCGGCCATGGCGACGGATTGCCAGGGGTTGTTCTCGATGAATTCCTGGGTGTTGTAGCGGGCGGCGGCGGTGACGTCGCGGAGAGTGTTGGCTTGCTCGTTGAGTTGTTCGCCGACTTTGCGGGCGACTTGCGAGGCTTGGGTTTTCAGGTCGTCGACTTCGGTGGTGAGGGCGTTGCTGGTACTCATGCCGGTAGTATATAGCGACTAAGAGCCGGTTGCAAAGGGCGCAACGCAGCGATGACGGGGATGTAACTTGGGCCGGGGATATTAGCGCAAAATGAAATTGCGCAGACGATTGCGCTCCCAAATTTGGGAGCGAGGAGAAACGAATTCCAATTAGGAACCGTTATCGCCGATGGCTTCCACGGGACAGCCTTCCATCGCTTCCTTGCAAAGCTTCTCCTCTTCGGGAGTCGTCGGTTGCTTGAAGACGTAGGAATAGCCGCCATCATCGTTGCGGCCAAAGTTGCTCGGGGCGGTCTCGCGACAGAGATCACAGTCGATACACTGGTTATCAACGTAAAATTTGCCAGGGAGGTTTTCGGGATAGCGGTTTGCGACGTCAGCCATAATCTTTTGGAACGGCAAGCCTATATAATATGGGATAAGGTGCAATAGTTTTCTGCATTTTTACCGGATACAGGAGTAACGATACGACGTCAGGCACCTTTGCCTCTTGCCCGTGGCGTCGTCTCACGGCAAGGTGACTTGTCCTGCCGTTTGTCGGCATATTTCCACAAAATTTCATGACTTGGGCCACACGCATCACCATCCTCCGCCTGATTCTGATCCCCGTGTTCGTCACGCTGATCATCACTTACGATGAATCCACGAGCCAGGGCCACTCGGAAGAAATCTGGCGCTACGCCGCCATCGCCGTCTTTCTGGTCGCCTCGATTTCGGATGCGCTGGACGGTTATCTGGCCCGCAACTGGAACCAGCGCAGCGCACTTGGTGCCCTCCTCGATCCCATCGCCGACAAGCTGCTATTGCTCGCGTCGCTCGTCACTCTCGGCCTGATTCCCCTCGATCACCTGCGCCCATTCCCAATCTGGTTTCCCGCCATCATCATCAGTCGCGATGCGCTTCTCTTGGGAGGCTATTGCATCCTACGCCATTTCCAGGTGCCGGTGGAAATCCATCCCCACTGGACGGGTAAGGCCAGCACGCTCTTCACGCTTCTGGCCATACTCGCCGTCCTCTTCAAACTCGGAATCTGGACGATCTTTGCCCTCTGCACGCTAGGGGCCGGCTTCGCCCTCTTCTGCACGATCGTTTATGTACGAGAAGGGCTACAACTGCTCAGCCGCAGCGGCCACACCGCCGCGCAGAAGAAGTAGTTGTAGCGGCGGTCTATGACCGTCGATGCATAAGCACGCAATTTGAAATGCCTCGGCGGACATAGACCACCGCTACATCTGCAGGTGATTTAAAGTGCGAGGATCGCAAAGCGCAGGTACACTGGTCGGCTATGGATCACACAGTCGCGATCGTCGGTCGCCCCAATGTTGGCAAATCGGCCCTGTTTAACTGCTTGGCCGGACGCGATATTTCCCTCGTCTTTGACCGCCCCGGTACCACCCGCGACCGCATGGTCACCAGCGCGCGCTGGGATAAGCACCGCTTCACCCTGATCGACACGGGCGGAATCGGCATCGATGACCGCGAGGGTTTCGGCGACGCCATCGCTCACGAAGTCGAACTCGCCTTGGCTGCCGCCACCGAAATTATTTTTGTCGTTGATGCGCGCGAGGGCCTCACTCCGCTCGATCAGGACGTCGCACGGCTCCTGCGCAAAAGCCATCGTCCCGTTTTTGTCGCGGCCAACAAGGTCGATGGCGAAAAGCAGGCCAATCTCGACGGCGAATTTCAGCGCCTCGGATTCCAGGGCGTCTATCCCGTCTCAGCTGCGCATCGGCGTGGTCTGGAGCAACTGCGCTCGGCAATCGTCAAGAATTGGAAAGAGCCGGAGGAAGAAGCGGAGCAAACAGAACGTCCCAAGCGTCCCACTCGTCTCGCCATCGTAGGACGCCCCAATGTCGGCAAATCGTCCCTGATCAACACACTGATGGCCGAGCCGCGCGCCATCGTCAGCCCTGTGGCCGGGACCACCCGCGATGCCGTCGATATCGCCTACACGTGGCGCGGCGAGCCTTTCCTCTTCATCGATACCGCAGGCATGCGCCAGGAGCGCAGAGTGCAGGACCAACTCGAACGCGCCATGACCGGTCGCACCGCCCACGCCATCAACCGCGCCGATGTCTGCATCCTCATCGTCGATGCCATGACGGGCGTGACCATGCAGGACAAAAAAATCGCCGGGTTGATCCAGGAAGCTCACGCACCCTGCATGATCGTCGTCAACAAGTGGGACCTCGCCCGCGAACAGGGCGATGCAGGCAAGACCAAGGAGCGCGAATACTACGAGCAGGTGCAGCAGGACATGTTTTTCCTCTCTTACGCACCGGTGCTTTTTCTCAGCGCCAAAACCGGCGAACGGGTCGAGGGCTTGCTCAAGACCTGCGCAACAATCGCCAAGAACCGCACCTTCCGTTTCCAGACCGGGCCGCTCAACCGCGTCATCAGCCGCGCAATGGAAAAATACGCGCCACCACTGGTGAATGGACGCCGGTTCAAGGTCCTCTACGCCGCGCAACAGGCCGCCAAAGAGGGCTCGCGAGAAATCCCCACCCTCCTGCTCTTCGTCAACGCCCCGGCACTGCTCACCCCCGCCTACGAACGGTATCTCGATTTACAATTGCGCGAAGCCTTCGATCTTCGCGGTTGCCCGCTCCGTTTCATCATGCGCGGGCGCACTACTCA
>Ga0207058_1066_pt1 | contig 22833 bp, 29 predicted proteins | sample Alteio_BWMinCont_34_FD_153271 | JGI IMG/M metagenome (GOLD analysis project Ga0207058, IMG submission 153271) | Enriched cells from forest soil in Barre Woods Harvard Forest LTER site, Petersham, Massachusetts, United States -... | ecosystem: Environmental > Terrestrial > Soil > Temperate forest >...
ACCGAGGCTGGTATTGGGCTGTGGGCTTATTCGCGTACCGGTGCTTGTTCTACTTCATTCTTGTGCGGTAGTGGCCAATGAGTGATATGACGATTTGTCGCCAACCATCCTGGAGAAAATGCTCAACTCCTGAACGGTCATCCTCGCCCAGGTTAATTGTGTTTGGAATCACAGCCTGCCATACGCCGGGTCACTGACTTCTGATTTCTTATGACCTATTCTCATCTTGTTCTTTGATGATGTTGACTCGTAAACAATCCGCTCCCAGGGTGGGTCAGATTGCGGGTCGCACCAATCCTCAAAAGGAAAGGAAAACTATCATGTTTGCCCGCATTGTTGAATTTATTCCGAAGTTGGAACAGAAAGAGCAGTTTGTGAAGGTTCTGCACAACGAGGTACTGCCGATCCTGAAAAAGCAAACGGGATTTCTGGAGATCCTGCCCTTTTTCCCGGAGACCAAAACAGAGAAGATGATCACCATCAGCCTCTGGGCGGAGAAGCGGGATGCCGAGCGCTATGAGCGCGAGATGTATCCCAAGGTGGAAGGAATTCTCAAGCCGTATCTGACCACCCCAGTCTGCTTCAAGTACTACAACCTGGAAACCTCGCTTTGTGAGCACTTCGTGGCGGCCCTGACGGCCTGAAGCATAGGCCAGAAGGACCCGGCCGGGGCAGCGCGGCTGCTCCGGCTTTTCTTTCAGCGACAAAGCAGGCCTGAGAAGTGTGGGGCCTCTGGTTTTGTCGGGTAATGTACCGCGCTAGCTCACGTCGTTGCGCACCCGCAAGGTTCGTTATGGTGTTGAGTCGGTGGAAAGACGTGAAGGGAACGATTCAATGCCTTCGTATTTGCGCCCCCGGAAACATTTGAGCTGTTTAGCCCTGTACCATCCCTTCCAGCGCAGACTTGTCGAGGATCACCAGACTGGAACCCTCCGACCGGATGAATTGCTTCCTCTTGAAGCCGGAGAACAGGCGGCTGACGGTCTCGCGGCTTGTGCCGATCATACCCGCGATTTCTTCGTGGGTCAGCACCAAACGCAGCCGTAGAGGATGGTTTGAGTCTCCCCGCTCCGGGGACCAGCCCAGCAGCAGTTTGGCAAGCTTTTGCCCCGGCGAGTTGGCTAATCCCAGAGTGCGGATGTGCTCAAAGGCCGAATAGTAGTTGCAGCTCAGTTGCTGTGCCACCCGTACCGCAACCTCCCCATAGTCGTACAGAAATTGGAGCAAGGTATCAGCGGCGATAAAGTTAGCCTGCCCCGGCTCCACCATTTCCGCTGTGACCTCATAGGGACGGCTAGAAATCGTTGCGTTCAGTCCCAGCACGTCTCCGTGCTCGGAGATCTTAGTGATGATGGTCTTGCCCTCGCGCGAAGTGCTGGACAGCTTCGCCTTCCCGCTGCAAAGCACAAAAGCCCCACGTCCCTGTTGGCCCTCAATGAACAGCATGGCGCCGCGGGGATAGACCGCGGCGGACGTGATGTCATTCAGCCTCTGCACCGCGGATGGGGAAAGATTGCAGAAAAGATGCTGCTCCCGAACGGGGCAAGTGGTGCAGTTGTCAAGGATGTTCAGACCGTAGGGCGACTTCATGGACGTTCCTCCGCTACGTGAGAAACCACACGGGCATCTAACGAAATTCCATTAGCCATGATCTCCGGGAAAGGCAAACACTAAGGGCCTCACTACTTTTGGTGGTTGATAGTAGGTCTGGCGTCATGGTTCGACTGGTCAAAACTGCTCACTTTAGGATTGCCAAATGCTAAGCTTCTGATCCAGGGACACAAACCCTGCCCATGCAAACCATGGTCAGCTTCGCAACACGGAGAGACAAGCGCGAGTTGCGCGATGCGCGCTTTGCCATGCATCTTTCCCTGACTATCGGTTTGGCAATGCTGATCGGTAAGACCACGGTCTATTTAATGACGCATTCGGCTGCCATTTTTTCCGACGCGGCCGAGTCGGTCGTCCACGTGATCGCCGTGGGGTTTGCTAGTTTCAGTCTTCGGCTCAGTACAAAATCAGCTTCTCCTCACTTCCTTTACGGTTATGAGCGGATCACCTTCTTCTCCGCTGGATTTGAAGGAGCAATGATCGTGGTGGCTGCGATCGCAATTCTCTATGAGTCGACCAGGATGTGGATTACCGGACTACGGTTGGAGCACTTGGGAGCAGGCGCATTTCTGATCCTGATGGCTGGAGTACTCAATGCGGGTCTCGGTTACTATCTCCTGAGGATCGGCCGCCGTACCAATTCCCTCATCCTCGAAGCCGATGGCAAACACGTCTTGACCGATAGTTTGACCAGCTTTGGCGTTGTGGGAGGACTAGGGCTGGTGCTCCTGACGCGCTGGAAACCGTTCGATCCACTGGTGGCGATCGCGGTCGCCGCAAATATTCTCTGGTCAGGAGGGTGCTTGGTCTGGCGCTCGGCAGTTGGGCTGATGGATTATTCTGACCCGGAAGCTGGCCATCAAATTCGGGAGAAGCTCGATGCAATCTGCTCGGAACTGAATATTCAATACCACGGTGTACGTTTCCGAACCACCGGATACCGCCAGATCATCGAAGTGCACCTGTTATTCCCGCGCCTAACATCGGTGAGCGAGGCCCACCGCCTGGCAACAGTTCTGGAAGAGCGCCTCCCCTCAGAACTAGGGATGCCCGCCGAAGTCGTCACTCACCTGGAGTGCTTGGAAGACCATGCCGACGTTCACCACGAACAACACTACACGGGGAAACCCGAGTAGGCGGTTCTCAGACAGCCTGCAACCCGCCTCCTTTGACGCTTTATTTCCAAGGTTCGTCCTCGCCCCAGTTCGTAGTGCCTCGCATCTTGCCAAACGGACAGCTCCAGCATGACGGACAAGCCGGAAGCAACTGTTGTTAACAGATGGGATGAGAAGGCCGGTCTCCGACGGGATGCTGTACGCTCCCAAGTTATCGACGCGCTCGAAGCACAAGAGATAAGAGATAAAGGAGACCGGCAATGAAGGAGATTAGCACTGCCTTGGCGTGCACCGAGCGAAAAAACCGCTGATCAAAGAGTGCGGATGGAAGGGTGGCGACAGTGACGACTCGGCGAGAGAGAAAACCTTGCCCAACGAAAAAAACCAAAGAATCTATTGACTCCGACCGGCCTTCTCATGGAAGGCGATTACACTCATTGAGGATTGTTGGTGGAATCCACCCAGCCATTTGGTCACGGGTTCCTTGCCCCACAATTTCTACTACTCCAGCTTGCGCTAGAATCGCTGCCCATGCCCCGCGCAAAAAGGTCAATCTCGAAAAAGTGCTGGCTTCGCTCGATACAGCATGCCCGAAGTGTGGAAAGTCATTTCCCCCGCTGAAGTGCGCCGAATCGACTTTCACCATGTAGAGTGTCCAGCTTGCGGAGAGCGATTTGTGCCACTGCCCAAGGGCACACCTGTTAATGGACTGGGTCCGTCGGAGAATAATTGAAAAGGTCTTCCTCGTCGTAGGTTAGACGTTGCTTGCATGCTTTGCAGGTCAGATCAAAAGTACGAAGGCCTAACACGTGCGGTTCGCTCGGGTCGGGGATATCGCCGAGGACTATGATCGTGCCGCATTGTTTTGGGCCATCCTTGGTTGCCCCTACTGCTTTGCATTTGACCGCCCAACGTAGAGTTGTCATACCCGCCGTCCTGAGCGTGGATGGGTGCCATTATACGCCTGTGCAGAAGGCGCGAACGTCTAATAGGGTCTGAATAGGTTTGTCGGCTACGGGCGGCTGATGCTGGCAAACACTGAAACAAAGCTCACCAGAAACACCAGCGTGAGCGCCACGAGGAACCATCGCCAAAGTGTGAACATCTGAAGTAGATTGTCGCCGGAGTCCTACCTAGCCCGCCACTGTCGTCGGTAATGGCCCAAGAGTGGTGGCAACCATTACCAAAGTGGGTCTATACCCCGCTACGGGCTGAATTGTGCGCCAGAGCGTTTCCAAATAGTTTGGAAACAGCTAGGAAACCTCAACCAGTGTAATAATGATTCCATAACAATGTCGGCTCCCAGGCCCGAGTAAACTTTGGAGGCGCAAACCAACCAAAGGGCTCGGAGGAAAGGAGCCGAACATGCTGATTATAGGGTGTGACTATCATCCGGGCTTCCAGCAAATTGCTTTTGTAGACACAGAAACCGGCGAGTGCGACGAACGGCGGCTGGCTCACCAGGAAGAGGCCGAGCAGTTTTACCTCAAACTCAGAGAGCGAAGCTTAGGTGTGCGTGTGGGGATGGAAGCTAGCGGGCACTCGCGCTGGTTCGAGCGCATGCTGCACGACTTGCAGTTTGAGTTGTGGATCGGGGACGCGGCGGAGATCCGCACGAAACGGGTGCGCAAGCAGAAGACCGATCGCCAGGATGCGCAGTTGTTGCTGCGACTGATGATCGAAGACCGCTTCCCGCGAATCTGGGTGCCCGATGCGGAGAATCGCGATCTGCGGCAACTGCTGTGGCATCGGCATCGGCTGGTGCAGATGCGCACGCGGGTGATGAACCAGTTGCATGTGGTAGCGCTCAATGAAGGTCTGCGACGCAAGAAGGCGTTGTGGCGAGCCGCCGGCCGCAAGGAACTGGAGTCGATCGCATTGGCTCCGTGGGCCACGCATCGACGGCAAGACTTGCTCGACTTACTCGACCAACTGACGCCGAAGATTCAGGAACTGACGCGTGCGCTGGAAGAGGAAGTGGAGAAGCGTCCGGTGACGCGACGCTTACGAACCCATCCCGGAGTGGGACCGCTGACGGCGCTGGCGTTCGAGTTGGTGATCGGAACGCCGGAACGCTTTCACTGCGGGAAGCAGATTGCCAGTTATGTAGGTCTGGTTCCGTCAGAAGAATCCAGCGGCGATCGGCGCCGGCTGGGACACATCAGCAAGCAAGGCAACGTGCTGCTGCGCTTTCTGCTGGTGGAAGCGGCGCAGGTCACAGTACGGAGCCAATCCGAGTGGCGCAATATGTTCTTCCACCTTGCCATGCGGCGAGGGCGGAAGATCGCCAAGGTAGCAATGGCCAGGAAGCTGGCGGTGCATCTGTACTGGATGTGGCGTCAGGGACTGGACTACGGCCAGTTGCACACGCTCGGTTCGCACGCGGGAGAGCCCGGAAATCGCGATGGTGTGCAGTAAATCACCGATGTAATGATTGGGCATCCCGCTCCCCACAACCGGGGAGTTCGAACAAGTAATCATGATCGCAGTAGGTGATCGAAGAGATGGTTGGGTCGGACCGAGTTCCTGACCCGCACGATTAGCAAGCGAGCCCAGGTTGGAATACGCAAACCTTCAACGAGAGCGAAATGGCGCTCTTCTCCGAGCCCACGCCGTCGTGTGCTCCGAAGGAACTTGACAACCGCCGACATTGTTAGAGATCGCGATTTTGCAACAGTTACGACACCGTGGCGCAGCTAACGCCGGGCAATTGCTTCCACTTGCCTTGAATCTTCTCAAGCAGTGGCCGCCACGGTGGACCTGGTGTCCCCTAACTTGCGGCGATTTGCTGCCGCTAGCATCTATTGGGATAATTGGCACTAGCGGTTCAGGAGGGTCAAAATGGAAGGAACACAGTTTAGATACGTGATCAAGTTCGTCACCGACGTTGCTCGGTATGCGAGCGTAACTCTGAAACCTCTAGCGGCTGGTCTGATAGTTGTCCTGACAGGTCTTCTGCCCGCCCACGCCGACCATGTCCACCAGCTCTATTACAACAACTCGAATTGGACGGATACCGACCTGACGGCGCTGACTGGTGGCGGCATTGCGACCTCCTTTGGCGCGATCGCGGCCTTCTACACCACTCCGAACCAGCAGTTGCATGTGTACTACGTCGATGTCGTGGATCACGTGCATCAGCTCTATTACAACGGCACAAACTGGAGCGATGAAGACCTTAGCGCATTGACTGGCGGTCCTACGGCTTCCCCCTACGGAATCACCGGATTCTCCATCGGCAACCTGCAATACGTCTTCTATACGGGGACGACCGACAACCACGTCCATGAGCTTAACTACAACAACAGCAACTGGTCTGATCAGGACGTCACCGCCCAAGGCAGCGGTGTCAGCGCTGGTCTCGGCCCCATCCTGGCTTTTGCCACCAAGCCCAACAATCAATTCCATGTCTACTATCAAGACAACAATAGCCTCAATCTCCACCAGCTATATTTCAACGGCACCTCCTGGAGCGACTCGGATCTCACCTCTATAATTGGAGGCGCGTACTGCTATACCAGCTGGATCGCCGGCTTAGCTGCCGGGAACCAACAGCACATCCTGTGCCCCGGGTTTGGATCTTCCGGGAATCTGGACATGCTCCACATCTTCTACAACAATTCCATCTGGCAGTATGAAGACATAAGCGTCAAAGTTGGCGGGGCCCCGCTTTACCTGGGAGGCGGTGTCGCTGCCTTTCAAGTTCCCGGTAAGCCCCAAGGGGAAGTGTTCGGCGTCACTGGCGATACTCATGTTCACCAGTACAGTTTCAACAAGAAGTGGACTGATTTGGATTTGACCGCCTCCATCGGCGCTCCTGCCAGCGCCGGTTTTGGCGGGATGGCCGCTTTCGCCACCACGCCAAACAACCAGTTTCACGCCTACTATCAACCCAGCACCGAGGTTTACCAGCTTTACTTCAATGGGTCGAACTGGGCTTATGAAGATTTAACCGGTGGCGGGGGACAGGCCGATGACAACAGCGGTATGGCCGGTTTTGCCTTGGGCGATTTGCAACACGTGTTTTACCTGGGTGCCGGAAATTAGGATGGCGATTCGCGTCCTGATACAACGACGGAGCCGGTGAGAGACGGCCAATTTACGATGCGTGACGCGAAAGATTTCGATCTCCGTCATGCGCACGGGCCGATGCCGGTTGGGAGTGAACGGCAATAGGTGCGGAACAGCAAGTATGTCTTGGGCCTGGGTGCCAGTTGAGAGGAATCGCACCGCGACCAAGTCGCCTTCGGCGATGACCGGCTGGACTTTTCCGCGTCCAACTGGCAGCAGAAACATCTCTCGTCAGTTTATAGTCGATCATGCCGTGGAGAAGGGTTTCGGCCATTGTCGTTTGGATTGGCGATTTCCGTCGTGGTTAGCAGTGGTGCTCACGATTGTGTCTTAGTGAAATCAGGCGATTCGCACTCACAAGCCGGTCAATGAGTGCAATGGCGATTTGTCACCAGTTGGCCGAGACCAGCGAAGCGTGGGCCTTATAACAAAAAGATTTCAAATGTCGAGTCTTAGGAGTCTTGCGTTCATCCTGTGCTCAGCGAGACGCTTATCCCGCGCAGCTTTTCTTTGTTCTCCGCTTGGATCAAAGGCGCCGAGAAACACACAGAAAAAGGCTGCAAATAAGCCTGCAAATATGGCTATAAATATGGCTACAAATCGGGCGGTTTCCATGTCAGTCTCCCAGCGAACAGTTTACAGCAGCGCACTATTAGGACACTGCCCAAATGACGACTCGCGGACAAAACAAACTGCCCTCGCAAGCGTCTGCTTTCCAGCTAACCCAAATCAATCGGAAGAGTCGTCAGTTCGCCGCTGTTTTCTCGTATTTGACGTAAACAGGCGATTTCACTCAGAACCCCGGTTCGGAGGGTCAATGAGTGTAATTGGTTTCACCAACTACGATTCGAGAGGGAATAACGCTCGAGGGATGAACGGTACCCAGAAAACGAGCAGGTCACTTGCCCCTTAAGTTAAATCGGGGGTTCGATATCCGGAACGTTGCCGTATGAGCAGGTGAAGGTATCGCGTTCGGTCCGTGTGAAGATTTTTTCCAGCGGACGCATTAGATACTTGCGGGGAAGACCGTCCTTGATTCCGATCCAGATGTCGAGGATGGTGTCGCGGGTGATGACCCCAGCGGGATGGAGCAGGACCTCATACTTGAAGGTGGACGAGCCGCCGATGTCGTCGCGGCGGATAAGCTTCAGATCTTTGTTTTGCGAACCGAGAAAAAACCCTAGCGGTATTTGGTGCATTACGATCAAATAATGGAGGCCATCCTGCGCGTCTTTCTGCCAGGGGCCATCCGAGTCGTGGTGATATTGGTTGGTGCCGATAACGATAACCTCGTATGGCGGCTGCGAGTCACTCGGCCGGTTGAGCAGGTGCACGCGGTTGGGTCCGGCGACGTGGAACACGGTTTCGGCAAGACTGCCTTCGATCCGTTCCGACGTACAGCTGTGCATGTTATCTGCAATCAAGGCCCAGGCAGCCTTGTTGACGACCTCAGCGGGATTGTCCTTTACCGAAATGGCAACGGGGCCAATATCCTCATCCGTAAGGACCTGCGGGACATCCAGCGCCTCCGATGTTTCCACGCGATCGGACCAGGCGCTGGGCTCGACCGAGAGCAATCTCCTCACGTGATCCCGAGCGTACCAGCGCATTGCCGCTGGGGCGATCAGAAGCGCGACCAGGATCACATAGGCTGAGGCCTTGAGTTTCATTGGTTTGGATTCACCATAGTGCCTTGGCCGAATCGACACCGAACGAAATCCCACGAAGGCGGTTACCCTAGTACCGAATCGACGCTTGTTCTACCTCAACTTCCGTTGACGTTCACGAGCGCTATGCTAGGTGTTGAAATCAGGCGTCTCTAACAATGTCGGCAGTGTCAAGTACTTTTTGAGCGCACTAGCCCGTGCACTCCGAAAATTCTTCCGCGCGTGGCTAAAGAGCGAAAAAGATCGCCCTATTCCACAACCGCTGACATCCCATGAATTGATAGCACAGGCTTTCAACGAAGCACAGAAGCAAGTTGCCAGAATTGTTGCGCCTTATGCCGCCAAGCAGCATGGCAATGAGTTGAATCGTTGGATTACGTTCGTAGAGCATGGGACTCAAGTCATCTTGCTCAAAGTGCCGACACGCAAGCGCACCTATCGAATGTTCGAGACGTTGAATGATCGTGGTCTTAAAACGACTCAAGCAGACCTTATCAAGAGTTTCTTGCTAGAAAAAGCAGGTGAGCCGCGCCTTCTGGAAGCACAACAAAAATGGGCGTTCAAGAGAACACTTCAGGCGGGCTGACTTAGTTCAGGGAACCTGAAAGAGGGTTCGGGGATCTGTCCTGATTTTCTAAACCCTCATAAACTCAACGAATAGGATCGACACGGCTAGGCGTTCATCCTGTGATCGCGCTAGCCGCGCCAACGAGAGTATCCCCAGCCCCCGCCACCGAGCAAAAACAACACCACAAGAACAATCAATAGAGTTTCCATGTTGTACCTCCACTTGCAAGAGGAAGCCGGACTGGCCTTTGTAACGGTCGTCTCACTTCCTCACTACACAACATGGTAGAACTGGCGAAGACGGATGTCTGATCATATTGGACCACTTTGAGCGCTCGATTCATGCGGGCGCGCCATGTAGGATTGTGAGCGGATTCGTGGTCTGATTCGTAGACAGTTTTGAGGTTTTAAGCTCCCCTCTTTCGTGCCGACATTTGCCCCAACTCGATGGACGCGATTGCTGTGGAAGTCGCTTGGCCCCGGCGTTATCACCGGAGCTGCCGACGATGACCCATCGGGCATTGCCACATATTCTGTTGCAGGTGCAGAGCTTGGAACCAAGCTTCTCTGGACTGCGCTGCTGACATGGCCGCTGATGGGTGCGGTTCAAATGATGTGTGCTCGAATCGGAATGGTGACAGGACAAGGCTTGGCCGGAAATTTTAAGCGGCGCTTCCCACGTTGGATGCTAGGCGTCTTCATCGTGGCTCTGCTTGCGGCGAACACGATTAAACATCGCGGCAGACCTGGCCGGCATGGCGGATGCGGCGGAAATGCTTTCCGGGGTCAATTCGCACTGGTTTGTAGTGGTTTTCGCAATCTTGATTTCGTGGGCAACGGTTCGGCTCCCTTATCACAGGATAGCGAACACGCTCAAATGGCTAGTGCTGGTGCTCTTCGCCTACCCCGTAACCGCGTTTGTGGTGGGGGTTGATTGGGAGCGAGTGGTACGCGATACCCTTGTACCGTCGATGCCGCACAACAGAGATGAATGGTCGATGCTGGTGGCCATCCTCGGCACCACGATCAGCCCGTATTTGTTTTTTTGGCAAGCGAGTGAAGAAGTTGAGGAGGAAAAGGCGGCCGGTCAGATTACGCTTGCTAAACGAAGAGGAGCGACCGTCAGAGAGCTTCAGCTGAGGCGAATGGATGTAGGCATGGGAACGTTTTTCTCGAACGTGGTCATGTTTTTTATCATCCTGACCACTGCAATCACGCTCAACCGCCACGGCCTCAGGCACATCGAGACTACTCGCCAGGCTGCCGAAGCCCTTCGGCCCCTCGCCGGCAAATTTGCTGCGACCCTGTTTACCGTCGGCATTGTCGGTGTCGGATTTCTTGCCATCCCGACGTTAGCGGGATCAGCAGCATACGCCTTTGCGGAAACGCTGGGCTGGCGCCAGGGTCTGGACAAGAAATTGAAGCAGGCACGCGCATTTTACATTCTCATTCTGCTAGCGACCGGGGTGGGTGTCGGGCTGGACTTCGTGGGCATCAACCCAGTGAAGGCGCTCTACTGGACAGCCGTCATCAACGGGTTGTTAGCCCCCTTTCTGCTTGTCGCAATCCTGGTCGTCGCTTCGGACAAGAAACTGATGCAGGGCCAACCGAGTTCCCCCCTGGGATGGACGGTCGTTGCTATCACCACAGTCGCGATGTTCGCCGCGGGAGTTGCCATGTTTGTAGTATAGACTGCCGATCTCCCTGCCATCGAGCCACTCGCTCGCCGGATACGGCGATCATTGTCAGAACTGTGCAGAGCTGTTGGGCGGACAAATGGATTAGGTACATCGCCGGATACCTGGATGGTTGGCAGAAAGACCAGTTGCAGGGCTGGCAGGCGGAGTACTCGGAGGGTTGGAAAACCGCCAGCAAGTAATCACCGCTCGGCCACAGGGATGGCAATCCTTCTCGGCCTGTGGGAAACTGTGGGCTTGGAAAGATCACTTCATGTCATCAATAAAGGGCCGGATGCCCCGCTGAGTGGAGTCTGTACCGCGTGCAACCGGCGCTTCATAGTTCGCCACGAACCCGGCGAAGACCCTTTACATCGGCTGACACGAGAGTTCAATGACCACGATTGTAAAGAGGAGCCAGCCCAAGCCAGTGCCCGGAGTGAGAAGCTACCACGTTAAGCGTCATCCAATCAGTACAGCAGTGTCATCTCATCGACCAAGCGTCACCGTAGAAGTAAATCCGCCGACAGGGTAGTCCGCCTCTAGCCCAAACCCCCGAATCGTGTCAGACTTCCACGTATGGCTGATCGCAGGTTTTTGATTCTGAAATACGTGCAAAAGACACCAAGTTTGGCATCCTGCGAATCGTGCCATCTCAAGTTCTTTGTTCCGATGGAACTCGTCAACGACCCCGAGGGGGCTGAGGAGCACTTGCGACAGAAGTACGCGGATCATAAATGCAGGCCCTTGGTCTTCAGCCACACCCCACAACTCAGCAAGAAGTGATGGCACTCGCCTCCCTGCGTTTCCGTGGTAGACTTTGGCCGTCCCGGAGGCTTGCGTGGAACGTTTGAAGGGTACGGTCAAGTGGTTCAACAATGCGAAGGGTTTCGGATTCATCGGGCGGGATGACGGAGCGGACATTTTTGTCCACTACAGCGCCATCGCGAGCGAAGGATACAAGAGCCTGCAAGAAGGGGACCAGGTAGAGTTTGAGATGACCCAGGGACCCAAGGGTCCGCAAGCCGCAAATGTTACAAAGGCTTCTTGAATCAGGGCCTCTATGGCCCGAAGGCCGAGAATAGACCCTCGCCTGGAACTTCCTTTTGTTGGCATCCTCATTGACCAGAATTCTTGCGAGATCCGGGTTAGAAAACTACCCATTCCTAACGCTGTGGGTCGGAATCAGGAACTGCAATCTTTGCGGGCCTTCGCGCGAGCGACTTCCGGCGCGTTTTCTAACACCTTATTCATTGCAAGTTTCACTGCAAGTTCCGACCCACTTGAGAGCCCCTCTGCCCACCTCAGGGCCTCGAGCGTGATCCTATATCGTTGAAAACTATCGAGCCCACCTGCTTAGCAACTGATTCCTTATCCGATAGTCCCCGCAAGTAGTTGATTCTGGATACCCAAAATCGGAGAGCTGCAAACTCCCTGCAAGTAGTCGGCACCAAGCCCACCGTCTGTGTGGGTTTCGCGCCAGATCGAACTGTGCGCCTTGGACGAGGGGGTTTAATATGCTTGTCGCATGGATTTCAGCAAATTCAGAAGCCATTGTTGATTTGTGGCGCTTCTCATCGCCCGCACTAGTCATAACCAGCGTTCTCTCTCATTTCCAGCATGGATCGCACCCGATGCAGCCTTGCGAGCGAATCGTGCCGTGAGAAGTCATCGAACCCGCAAAGCCGCAGGTTGCGCCTGGCAGCATGGGCAGCGCGGTCATGCCGGTGCTCTGAATCCAGAGGAAAGGAAAGCTGTTGCCAACACTGTCGAGGGATTGACCCGTGACTTCGCCGGCATCAGAGATACTGTAAGCAATGCTGAACTGACCTCCGTTCAGTACGCCCAAGTCCTGCATGCCGGTACCACTGCTCCAGAGGAACGCGCGTGGCCGGGGAAACTCCCCGAACACGGAGACCCGCTCGTGGATGTATCGGCACGGCCCACCACTTGGCCGGAGGAGTTAACCGCCAGGCCCTGGCCTGCGCTGTCGCCAGACAGCACGCCCAGGTCAGTTACGGTGTAAGTCTGCGCTGGCGCAACGGAAGCGAATACAACAACCAGCGAAAGCGAGAAAGCAAGGCCAACCGATATTCTCAGACGAAGTGACATGGGAATTTCCTCTAAGGAGTTTCACTCTCTACGGTTGGATCGAAACCGATGCCTTTGAGACACCTCGGGGGAAGCGTCTGCAAGGCACAACCCACGGTCGGGAGACTCTTACAGTTTAAATAGTGAACGCAAGGAATTCTCATCAATATGGCTCTCAGGCGCCAGCCAATGAATAAACTCTCTGGCGCTGATATGCGTTGGCCTGTGAATCTGACTCTTCTCAAGGCCGCACTCAAGGTCTGCTTGTTTGCCCGTATTGGTAATCACCGTCCATGTCTTCGTCTTCATTGTCTTTGTTTTGCTTGATGGCGGCGGAGCAGTTACATTGCTTCCGGCGTCCGCACGACATTCACGTACCTATCCATTGCTTCGCCCAATTTGTTGAGACCACCCGGCAATTGGGTTTATACTGGTTGATCTTGAATGCGCTTTCCTAATAGTGATCCGGAGAAATACCCTCCCCCTGCGCAGAGACAAGCGAATTGGTGATGGCATACGTGGAAAGTGCGATGCGGTTCCTAACGCCCACCATGCGCATTAGTTTCGCCACATGTGATTTGACCGTTCGTTCCTTGATGCCCAAGGGAACTCCGATTTCCTTGTTCGATCGGCCTGCTACCAATATCTGTAATACCTGTTTTTGACGAGAAGTGAAAGTTGTATAAGCGACAGGCTTACATCTCACCAAGTCGCTAGTGCGTTCGATGAATATCGACATCACTCGACGTGGAATCCATACCGAACCATGATGTACAGCGTAGATTGCTTGCACAAGATTGGATGTTGACTCTGCTTCATCAACATATCCTTTCGCTCCAGATGCGATGGCTGTGAGAATGGTCCGCTCGTCCATGCCGGTTCCAGTCACAACAACGAGCAAGTCCGGCCGGACACTCTTTAACATGGACATGGTCTCAAGAAACTTCACGCCTGAGTGGCTTCCCAGCACAGCGAGTTGAACGTCTTGATTGGCCACGACTTCAGCTACTGACAAGGCGGTCACGTGAAAATCGGGGATTAGGTCCAATATCGACTGGAAACCAACCAACCGCAGAGGGTCATTCTCCAATATGGCAATGTGAATGATCGAGCGTTCCATCGCGACTCGCTGTGATTGCAAGGCACCCTGCTCTACCATTTTCCGTTTCCTATTTATAAGCATGCTTACTTCCCGCCTTCGCGGAATCCTCAGGACCTGTCTGTAATCTTCACCGGAAACTTCTTCAGTCCGGTTGAATTCTTGCAGTCCAAAGGGCCTCTTTCGGCAGAGACTCGCCCGAGCGATCAGCCAACCAAGCTTGCAGGCGTTCCTTGACCGGCCGCGGAAGGTGGAAAAACTCTATACCGATGCGTCGCGCGCTATTACTCCATACCACCTCGCCAGATACCTTCTCCGCAGCCAATGTTCCGGGTAAGGTCAGGCACAACTCAACTCTATGTCCAACCGGTAGCGGAACCGTGGTCGCGAGGGCCATTCCCCCTTGGCTGATATTGATCGAAGTGGCTACAAACTCCGCACGGGAATCACTGCCAATGGAAACCGGGATACGGGCAGAACAGCGAAAATATCGCCTCTTTTCCAGTATCATGAGTGGATAGGATGCTTTCAGAGTGCGTGCCATAATGGTCGAAGGCAAAGGTCGCACTAAGGCGAAGGTGGCCCCCGCGCGGAAGGCACTCGGAACCTCACAGGTACTATTCAGGATCGCCAGCACAATTGCTCCCCTGTTAGCGGTCATCCCACGCAGCTTCTTGACGAACTCCAGGGCCGGTAGCGTTTTCTTGAAGTCCACCATCACCGCCTCGTACTTGCTCTGACAGAGTCTTCGAGTTGCGGAGTCAACGTCGGAACAGAGGTCCACCTGCATGCCTATTTGGTCTGTGAAGCTGCACAGAGTTTCGATAACCGGTAAATCGCTGCTCATTAGCAACACTCTTACAGTCATCTCTTGCCTTTCGCAACTATCTTCCCTAGGGGTTGGTCATCCGACCGCGACTAAGAATCGCGCGTATGCTTAAAACCCCTAGCCGCGGTCATCATCCTCTGCACGGAGGTCGCTAAACACGATGGCTACCGAAAGTGTCATGGCTAGATCACTTCCAAGGCAGAAATCAATCATGAACCGCCTTTCCGCACGCGCCCATTCCTTGTTCTTCGTGTCGGCCGTTTGTGCGGTCAGTCGGAGTGCCTCCTCCGGCCTGCCCCGGTGGATGTCTTCTGGAGGAAAAAAGCAGTAAAAGTTGCGACCGATAATCTATTCGGCTTTGCAATGGTGAGGAGAATAGCAGCGGCTGTTGTGCCCCGAGCAGCCACTTGGAAACGTTGCATGGCGCACAAAACTAGGGAGAAACTAGACAGGATGGATCCGACGAACTCTGCGGAGGTCCAGAAATCGAGCATCGCCACTAGCGGGATGATCCCGACGATATCTGGTATCAATGGCGTGCGATTCATTCGTCACCTCAACTTCGCTTAACATATTGTCATCGGACTTCCCGCCCGGAGCGTGAGCAAAACAGATCAACAGGTCTTACGTCGGTAATCAAGGAAATGCTGCCCGTCGCTCAAGGAGATTTGGCCGCTCGCCCCTTTTGTGTTTTCTTTGATGAAGTCGGGTCTGGAATGTCAATCGGCGACAAAGAACCCGACCCGGGGCGCTCCGCGTATTCATGGAGACCTTCTCATGCTCGGTTTTGACATTTCGGAGCGAACTATCTCCCGCTGGATGAAACGTGCGCCCAGAGATCCTGAACCAGCACAGCGCCACACCTCCAGATGCGTGAAGCCGACATTTTCTAGCGCTTTGGTTGCAGGCAGACTAAGCGGCGAAGGCAAGTGCAATGAACAGCCCGACACTTTGGTGTATCCACATATAGCGGATGTGTACCTTATAGCTCACACCATTCGACTGCCCGTAAAGTAGCGTAGGCCTAAGTCGGCTCTTTGAAATGACCTATTTCCTGAAGTCAATGAGTTCACAGTTTCCTGTGGCGCCAAAACATGATCCCCGTAGTTGAACCGCCGAGTCTTCCCATCCCGACCGAGGCCGAAGAGATTGCCCACGCCCAGGACCTCGCGCACAGGTATCGTTGCGAGTATGGACCTGAAGAATTTCTCCATTCAGACGGAGGTCATTCGCAGCATACCGGTCGATAACTTGCTCCGCCACAACTTCCTGCCGTTAGAAAGGCAGAAGGGCAGCCTGGTAATCGCTGTTGCAGACCCGAGTCGCCTGATGATGTTTGACGAGATCGGCGGCCTCCTGAGCCAGCCCATCATCCTCCGTGTCGCTCCACTCTCCCCGATCACCGACCTGCTGAAAAAACCGAGCAGTCACGACGCGCGGGTGGATGCAGCGCCGAAGGCCTCAACCTCGACGCCGGCCCATCTGACGAATATCCCGACGAGAACATTTCTATCGAGAAACTGACAGTCGCTTGAGGGCAGCAACCCGATCGTCCGGCTGGTAGACACCATTACGTCTGCAAGAGAGTAAAGTTCCGTTTTCTAGTCGTGGGAGAACGATTTCGAGAAGTGAACTATGAACTTGCAGTTCATCACCGGCGTGATAGTCAATGAACCCCAGTTTCCTAAACCTGTTCATGAAAAAGTTGACCCGCGAGCGAGTTGTGCCTACTATCTCCGCCAACGTCTCCTGACTGATCTTGGGGACTACAGTCTCGGGTTTGCCTTCGGTGCCGAATTGAGCAAACAACAGCAGAGTCCGTGCCAGCCTTTTCTCGCTGGAATTGAATAGTTGGTCAGCCAAGTCCGCTTCGTATCGGGTGTTCCGCCCCAGCAAATATGCCGTAAACTGGTCAGATAATGCATTTTCTTTGTGAAGCGCAAGCATCATTGCTTTCTTCTCGATTCGCAAGAGTTCGCAATCTGTCAGCGCGATTGCTGACCCGATACGTTCAAGCTGTCCTGCCAAGCCACCTTCTCCGAAGAAATCGCCCGGATTCCATATGCCTATCGTAGCTGCCTTGCCGTTCTTCGCGACGACGGTGAGTCTTACGTTGCCCTGATGAATATAAAACACCGCATCGCACGCTGCGCCTTGGTCGTAAATTACTTGCTTCTTTGCAACCCCCACAAGTTTCCGACCGTCACCAATCGTGGCAAGGAATACTTTCGGATCGAAACCGAGTTTTGCGCTAGCTGACATAGCGAGAGCCATGGCCGGGTTCCCCCAGACATAGAGTCCAGAACGATTGTAGGAACTCCGTTGCTTTTAGGAGAAATTCAGACGTCGGCTCCATAGGCCCTTGATCTTCAGCATGATCACTCTTGTCTTTCCTTGCATGCTCGCCGGCCCGGTGAACTTGAAAGTGACGCCCCACGTTGCTTGTGGTTCGACCAGATGTTTCCGCCGCGTTGTTTGACAATCTTCTTACAAAGCGCCAGTCCGACCCCGCTACCGCGATATTCCGCGAAGCAAACATCGAAATGTTAGGTTCTCTCTCGAGTGTTGCGAGCTTTGGTGTAACTCCTGCGTACTCGTCGTACGTTTCTCCTAAGGTCTGGGAATCTGCATCCCAAACAAAAGTCGAGCAGACCACCAAACATCCGAGGCGGCTCCCAGGAAGGTAAGCATGGGCGACAGTTCTTCTTGAATGCGACTGCTATCCCAAACTGCTTGTATGGGGTTTCTTCGTTGAACTCCTTCCGTCAGGCCGCGATCTTGCTTTGTATCTGACCAATTCTGAAGCCATCTCACGTTCAAGCACTCTTCTCGCAGGGGGAAGTGGCCGGGTTCCGCCGCCGCTCTCGATCCAGCGTACTCCTGACAAGCTGACTTAGGATATGCGGTGCATAGGGTTTCTGCAGGAATACAGCCCCCATTTTTAATCTCGAATTCAAACAACTCACTTCGGCAGTATGGCCGGTTGTGAAAATCACTGGGACGCCTGGCCTAATGGCGTTCATTCTGTCATAAGCAGCCGGGCCGCTCACGAGAGGCATTAAGACATCCAAGACTACGATCTGGATTTGTTCAGAGTTCTCTTCGAAGAGCTGCACGGCACTTTGTCCGTTATCGGCGATGATCGTTTTGTATCCGTGACTGCTCAGCACTGTGTCGATTAGTTCACGAAGTCCCTCGTGATCCTCGGCTACGAGAACGGTTTCAGTTCCGGCCAACGACATTTGTCGCTCGTGAGGTTGCTGCTCGCTAGGAGGTCCTGTGGTTGCGGGAAAATAGACCTGAAGCGTGGTGCCTCTTCCAGGTTCGCTATGCACGTCTATGAATCCGTTGTGCTGCTTGATAATCCCGTAAACGGTAGCCAGTCCTAAACCTGTTCCCGGTTTTTTGGTCGTAAAGAAGGGCTCAAACATGCGATCTAGGGTCGCCGAGTCCATACCCGTCCCGTTGTCGGAGATCTCAAGTACGACAAAGCGACCCGGTCGTGCATGGGAATGGTGACGGCAAAAATCACCATCGATCTCAACATTCTTGGTCCGAATGATCAGGCGACCGCCACCTGGCATGGCATCCTTGGCGTTGATGCACAAGTTCATTATCACCTGCTCTAGCTGGGATCGATCGGCCTGTATGATAAGCAGATCGGGGTCTAGAATCCGTTCGAACCTGATGCTTTCCCCCATTCCACTCTGCACAAAGGTTACCATTCCCGAAATGGAGTGGTTAAGATCGATCCTTTCGGGTTGCAACACTTGGCGCCGAGCAAAGGCGAGCAGCTGCCCGGTAAGGCCGCCAGCCCGCACTGCCTCGGTGCGGATCTTCCGAAAGTGTCCCTGCAGTTGGCCCCCAGCGGGCGCTTCACCCTCCCCTATTTCGGCCCAGCCGAGAATTGCTCCGATAACATTGTTGAAATCGTGAGAGATGCCTCCCGCGAGCCTACCGATAGACTCGAATCTTTCGAGCAACCGCAGTTGCTTTTCGAGCTGCGCCATTGCGTACCTCTCCTTCGCCTCTTTCAATTCCCTTTGAATCGCCGGGAGCAGTCGTTTGAGGTTGCCCTTCATCACATAATCTTGGGCACCTTGTTTTAACGCAGCGACTGCAATTTCTTCGCCGATCGACCCTGAAACGCAGACGAACGGCGTGTCCGCATTTCTCGCCCGCAGCAACTGGAGGGCGTCGGCGCCGCTGAAATGAGGGAGGGAATAGTCGCAAATCACGACATCCCAATGTTGACGCTCGATAGCCGCTAGCATCGCCGCCGGCGTATCAACGCGCTCGAAGTTGAGATCGTATCCGTCACTGCGGCGCAACTCGCGAACCAGCAACTCCGTGTCGTCTCCTGAGTCTTCAACGATGAGGACGTTCAGAGGGGTGCTCACGCTACCCTCCTGATCGCTGGGAGAGGGACATTCAATATCAACCAATAAAGGCCCAATTGCCGGATAGCCTCGCCTTGCGCGACACCCACGGGTTTGCGCACGTAACTGTTTGCCCCCAGTCCGTAGCTGTTGATACGATCCTGATTTTCGTTTAAAGAGGTGAGAATGACTACTGGGAGTGGGCGTGTTTGTTCGTTAGCGCGCAGCCTTCTCGGGACTTCCAAGGCATCGATCTTGGGGGCCTTCAGGTCCAGCAGGATGACCGGCAGTATCACACGAAGGTCGCGTTGTTGAGCATATGCTCCCATTCCCAAGAAGGAGGCTAGCGCTTCGACTCCATCATGCACGACCACAATCATCTCTGCGAAAAAGAGGAAGCGCCGGAGCGCTGAAGAAGCCCTGCAACAAATTGACAAAAGTTTTCGTCTCATGGACTCCTGTGTCAAGGACAACACCGTTTTGATGGGGCTCACGGGATGGGAACGGGACTGTCTCGTTTCATCCGTACGACGACCCTCAACCCCAGTCTCAGTTCCCATCTCCCCGCCTGGCGCGATCCCACCGCGCCAGGCATGTATGCCAGCGAGTTCAAGATGCCCGTCGCTCGAGGTACTGCTCGCGCTGCGTATCTCGCGAGACAACACCGAAACGCATTGGCCGATCGCGTATTCCCCTCGAGCGAGACTTGGCCTGAACTGCTGAAAGCGGTATTTGTAAAGCATCATCCCCCTTGTTCGATTGCTTGCGCTGGTTCCCGATCCAATCTTCGACTGAACCTGCGACGAGCACGAAATCAGCTTCAAACATGTCTCTTCGAGTGAGGCCAGTTACAGAGCCATGTATAGAGGGTCGCGGATTCGCCAAGGCCACATAAACATAGAGACAGTAACCCTCACCTCGTGAGAGCAGTTGTATGACGTTGTTGGACCTGTCCTTATATATTGCACCCTCTTGTGGGTATGTTCTTTCGTTGCTTTGAATGGACATAAATGCCATCTTTAACTCTTTTCCCCTTTTACGCTAATTCTGACAGCAGCTTGCCGGTTCCCGGCCAATGGCAGAGCCCGCTATTCCTTGGCTAGGATGCTGCAAGCAGACAATTCAACAGAAGACTCCGGCACGGAGGCGAATTAAGCGTACCGGGGCTGCCGTCAAGAGTGTCCTCCTCAAGCGGCTCTGCCGACCGCAATGCGATGCGCTGTTGACGCATTCACCGCAAAGGTCTCCAGCGTCGGAGGAGACTCCAAGACGGGCTTCAACATGTCGGTGATCGTGTCATAGTGCTGGCGGTGAAATTCCTCGGCATCTTCTCCCGAGGTCCAAAAACTGATGCACAGCAGCCTATCAGGGTTTGTCTTGTTGGAGAGCGTTAGAAAGTCTACAAACCCCGACTTCTCTTGCAGAATCGGTAAGATGTCGTCCTTTAGTTTGTTGCCGACTAGCTCACTTCGCCCAGTTTTCGATTGGCATTCCACAACGCGAGCAAACATAGAGGCGTCTCCTTTTTCCCCTAGCATTCTTCGAGATGATGTCGTAACTCTGCGTTGTGCGTCGTCGAATACCTCTTCTAAGGTCTGGTGGTCTGCATCCCAAAGAAATTCAAGCAGACCACCAGACACTTTGAGCGCTCCCAAGGGGGATGGCAAGAGTGTAGCGACCGTGCTCCTTGAACGCGAGTGGAGGGTGTCGCCCGGATCCACTAAACACGCCCGCGACGAGTTCGCATTTAAGGAATGCCACGAGTCCACCGTTGCCCCGCCTCGCGTTTCTTACCGTCCAGCCAATGCACGTACCCTGCCATCATTCAGTAGGAGTAAGAAATAGAAAACAATACCTTGGGATCTCGGTGTCGAAGTGTCGACACTGTCGCGAGACAGACGATTCGACACACTCGGTCTCAATTAACCTGAAATCGCCCTATCTTCGGTGCCCTTATCCACGGTGTCACCCCACGGGCAAAGGCTATTCTTAGAGCCACAGGCGGATCAAAAGGCTGGGGAGCGTCGCAAATGGCAACTGCCCCCTCCGTCGTTCGAATCAAGTCCATGGTCGGGGCGCATTCCCTGCACAACCACAAGTATTCGATTCTGCGTTTTGAGAGACCGGTCCTCGAGCTAAGGTCCACATCGTTTACGTCAAGGATGAAGATCTTTCCACTGCAACAACAGTGGAAAGGCACGTTGCAGGCTGGATTAGCACACGTGGTTTATCATGATTCTCCCGAAACACAGTTGCCGCTGCAGGCCCACAGAAATTCGGCTTCTTCGACGTGCCGACAAAACCACGCCGGGCGCAAGGTACGTTCACCCTGACGGATGAGCTGAACGGACTTGGTGACAATAGGTCGAGCGATCTGCCACTACGAGTCTATGAATACAGGGAGACTAGCGCTGGAACTCAACGGGATTAATGTTCAGCTTTTTAATTTTCGAATAGAAGGTCGTGCGTTTCAGTCCCAGTCTATTGGCTGCACCCGATGCGCCACCTATCACTCCGCCCGCCTCTTTCAGGGCTTGAAGGATAAGCTCGCGCTCGGCCTCTTGGGACAGCTTGCCAGAAGATGGCTTTGTGTCCCTTCGTAGCTCGCCAAGCGGAACCTGCAGGACTGCTGAGTTCGCTAAAATCACGCATCGTTGAATCAGGTTTTGCAACTCTCTGATGTTCCCCGGCCAGTTCCAATTTAGAAGGGCAGCCATTGTCTCAGCAGGGATCGTCGCAATCGATTTTCTTGCTTCACTTGCGTACTGGGATACGAAGTAACGAACAAGAGCTGGAATGTCACTTTTTCTTTCCCGCAAGGCGGGAACGTGAATCGGAAAGACATTGAGCCTATAGAATAGATCCTCGCGGAATCGCCCTTCGGCGACACCCCGATGCAAGTCGTGATTCGTGGCAGCGATCAGCCGAACATCGACTTTCAGAGTCCGAGTGCTTCCAAGCCGTCCGAATTCCTTCTCTTGGAGCACTCGTAGTAGTTTCGGCTGAATTGTTGTTGGAAGGTCGCCCACTTCGTCTAACAGCAGTGTCCCTTTGTCAGCTTGTTCCCAACGACCGATGTGCCTATCGATGGCTCCTGTAAATGCCCCCTTTTCGTGCCCGAATAGCTCGCTTTCCAACAACTCTGTCGGAATCGCAGTACAGTTGACGCTAACGAACTCACTGTCGGCCCGCAAGCTTAACCGATGAATAGCGCGTGCGACCAACTCCTTACCGGTACCGGTCTCTCCCAACAGCAGCACTGTTGCGTCGGTGGCAGCTACCGACCTTATCTGTCTCAGCAGTTCTTCGAGTGGAGCGCTATTCCCCACGATTCCGTAAAAAGCTTCGCCCCCATGACTTGCCTGATCGCTCAGATGGACATCCTGGACCGTTTTTGCGGGTCCGGGCGGTACAGCCGAGGTGGCATGGAGGTAATCTGAACGAGTATTAAGCGCTTCAGATGAAAGTGTGGCGTCCAGGAATTGGGCGATGATTGCAGCCGCCTGTCGCAACAACTCAAGCGTTCCATTCGTCTTGGGAATGACATGCAGACTGCCAAAGCCTATCGCTCCCAGTTTGTGACGAATTGTAGTCAAGGGAAAGACATAGTAAGTACGAATTCCAAGTTGACGAAGCGACTCTAGGAAAACTGGCAACTTGTTTTCGGCGTCCAAATCTCGAACAAGCACGGATCGTTGATTTTGCCAGGCCCATCCGCTTGCACAAGT
>Ga0207058_1071_pt1 | contig 21607 bp, 20 predicted proteins | sample Alteio_BWMinCont_34_FD_153271 | JGI IMG/M metagenome (GOLD analysis project Ga0207058, IMG submission 153271) | Enriched cells from forest soil in Barre Woods Harvard Forest LTER site, Petersham, Massachusetts, United States -... | ecosystem: Environmental > Terrestrial > Soil > Temperate forest >...
AACGGTGACAACCCTCCCGGAGCAACCCAGCCGGACTGCAAGGGTAGTATCAAACCAGCAATTCTGCACGCGTACAACGCGTCGAATCTGGGAAATGGAAGTAGTGAGTTGTACAACAGCAGCGGCTTGAGGTCCGTGAGCTACCCTACAAACTTTTCAACTCCGACGGTGTTTAACGGCATGGTTTATATGGGCACCCAGAACAACTCAGCGAATGGCGGACCCGGGCAGCAAGCGACTGAGGTTGACGTGTTCGGGCTTTGCGGACAGACAGGCCAGCCAAGCTGCATGCCTTAAAGGAGAAGAAAATGAATGCCGTATGCCGAATTTCGATAATCGCGCTCGCTTGCCTACTCGGCGTCCATGCCAATGGCCAGTCCGACTACGATCCTCCCCTGGCATCTCCGTCTTTTCTCCGAAATCCCGCACCGATTACATGCTCACCGGCTCCCTGCATACTTCCGCCAACGCAGGCTTCGGAGGGCGGCTCTGAGGTTGCCGATGCGCCTATCGCCGCTGATCCCTTAAATCCGCTGCACCTGCTGGTTGGCAGCGTCGACGACAATTGCCCACAACCGAGCGCCTCTGGTTTTCACATTTCCAGTGACGGCGGGTCGACGTGGTCTCGCACGTGCATGCCCACGATCAACGCATCAGGACGAGTGTACTGGCCTGGGGGCGAGCCGATGGTCGGCTACGACCTCAATGGGGCTGGATATATCGCAGACGGGTATGGCGACAGCGAGGGCTTGGGCTATGGTTTGATCGGGCTTCAAAAATCAACGGATGGAGTCAACTGGGGTACCCCGGTGATCGCCTTAGGCAGCCCCAACATCTTTAAACAGCCCGATTGGGCCTCGTTTGCAATTGATCGAAGCCCACAAAGCCCATTTGCTAATAACTTGTATATTTCTGCCGTAGCGCTCAACGAACCACTCCAAAACAAGAACCAAGTGGTAGTTTCGCACTCCAGTGATGGTGGAAAGAGCTGGAAATCCGTGGCTGTGGCATCAGCACAGACCTCGCCCGCCGAGGACAGATTCACCGTCCTTGCGATTGACAATAATGGAATTGTATTCATCAGTTGGATGAACTGCCCCGATGGCATCGTGAATTGCACGCAAGGCCGCATGGTGTACTCGAAGTCAACCGATGGCGGCAATACGTGGTCTACCCCTGGCCTAATGACGATAACGCCCGCTGAGTGGACCTTGCCGAATACGACGGTTGGAGTTGATAACTATCCTGCGATCAGCGCGGACAACAGCAATGGGCCGCACGCTGGAAGTCTCTACGTGGTGATGTACAACTGGACGGGCACATACCTGCGAGTGCAGGTCATTCATTCCAGTGATGGTGGTAACACTTGGTCCAAGCCCGTCCCCGTAGCTCCGGCCAGTGCCAACCACGACCAGTTCTTCCCATGGGTGTCTGTTAGTCCGACGGGGCTGGTCGGAGTAAGCTGGCTCGACCGCCGTAACGATCCGGCCAACGTTGACTATCAGGCCTTCGCTGCGATCTCCAGGGATGGCGGCCAGACCTTCCAACCGAACGTGCAACTGACGACGGCATTCTCGAACCCGAACATAAACAACGAAACGAGCATGGGTGACTACACCGGCAACACTTGGGCAGGCCCGGACTTCGTCGCCGCCTGGATGGACAGCAGCAACGGTGTCGACATGCAAGACGTAGTCGGCGGCATCCGCCTGCACTGAGTATGGAAAGGAGAAAGATATGGAATGGACCACACCACAATTTGAAGAGATCAGCCTGAACTGCGAAATCAACTCGTACGCCTGCGCGGAGATGTAGAGCAACGGCGAACGAGGCGGCCAGCGACTTCCATACGGCGGAGCGCGCCGCGTTGCACAATTGGTTGCACACAAACACCCGACTCAGAAGAAAGACCCGCGATCTACAGCCTTCGGGGACCACCTATCCGATTGAAAGCACGTAGTACGTGCATACACCAACGCTTTATGAGTCCACTGCTCTAGACCGCAAATCACGAATGTGCCTGAGACTCTTGGGGAGTTTGGACTAACGCTTCCTGCGTGCGAAAACCCTGTGGTTTTGAACCGCGCCGAAAACCGCTGAATCGTGGCAATCAAATTAACGGCTTGGCGTCTGGATTCAGGGCCTATTTTCGGCACAACCCTGCGCACCTTGCAGCACTCTGGATTCCTAAGACCAACCCATTCCTTTCTTAAATTCCTCGTCCAGTTGAGTTGCAGAGGCTTCCCTTTTTTCACTGAGTCAATCTGTGCCGTCCTGTTGCGACCTGCAACGAGCATGGGGCAGAAGTTGGGCATGATTTTCGTGCTAGTAAGTGCGGTGAAGAGGGAAGTTTAAGACTCAGCTTGACCGCTCGTCCAGCCGGGAGGACAATGGTTGCGCCTGGCAGGGCCGCATCGTTCCCCCACTTCGCGGTCGCAGAGCCGAGTTTGTTCCCAATGTTTCTCTTGCGTGAGTAGGCCGCGATTTTGATTTCGCACTACGGAGGTTCCCCTCTTGGGTAGTTGGGTGGCAATAGATTAGAAAGGGCTACTGAGAGAAATCATCAACGAGGTCTTTGGGAGCGGTGAATGGTTGGTGTGTATGAGATTGAGGCGACTGTGTAAGATCGATGATCGGCGAACGTTGTTTGAGTCCGATCGACTTGTTTGGTTCCCCCTGGTTGTCTTGTTGTCGGTGGTTGTGGTCGGTTCAACAACTTTCGCACAACCCACTCCAAAGGTTCAGGAACAAGTGCTCTACAGTTTCCAGGGCAATAGTGACGGAGCGCAGCCGGTGGGCAGCGTCGTGTTTGATGCGGCTGGCAACCTCTATGGCACAACGACCGAGGGTGGCGCTCCTACGTGCAATTCGATTGCACAGTGCGGCACCGTGTACCAACTCTCTCCGCCGGCGGTACAGGGTAAACCGTGGACAGAGACCGTGCTCTATGTCTTTAAGGGCAATGCGCAGGGGGACGGCGCCTCTCCTGCGGGCGGCCTGGTGATCGATAAGGACGGCAACCTGTATGGCACGACGGCTTACGGCGGCACGGGAAATTGCGTGCTCCTCGGCAAGCTGGACGGATGTGGTGCGGTCTTCGAGGTATCGCCGCCAGCGCAGCCAGGTGGATCGTGGACCGAGACGGTGCTTTACAGCTTTCCCGATGCTGCACATGGGTATCTGCCGCGAGGAGATCTTGTCTTTGACAATGCGGGTAATCTTTACGGGGCAACGGAATTCGGCGGGGGTGCTGGAAGTGGCGCGATCTGCGATGCCTTTTACGCATACTGTGGAGCCATCTTCGAGCTAAGTCCACCGCAACAGCCGGGCGGGGCGTGGACCGAGCAAGTGCTACATGGCTTCGCGGGGGCCGAGGCATACAGTACTCCGGACGATGGCTCCAACCCGACGGGCGGATTGATCCTGGATGAGGCTGGAAATCTTTATGGGACGACATATCGGGGAGGCTTCCTAGGCGGAGGGTGCTCGGGGGATGCAGGCCTTGGACGCGGCTGCGGAATCGTTTTTGAGCTACATAGCCCCGCGGCGGAAAACGGTGAGTGGGGTAAGTGGAAGGAGGAAGTCCTCTACGAATTTAAGGGCGTCGAAACCGGCAGTCCTATGGCCGGGGTCACGTTCGGAAAAGACGGGAACCTGTACGGTTCGGCCTTAGGAGCGTCAGGGGGTGCGATTTTTGAGTTGCGCCGACCATCCGGAGATTCTTCTTTGAGTTGGACAGAACGGATTGTTCACTCCTTCGATAGCGGTAACGGCGCCGACCTTCCGGAGGGCCCTGTCACTTTTGATTCGAACGGCAATCTCTACGGTACAGCTTATGAAGGAAGTTACGGGTTGTTGAGGGGCGTCGTATTTCGGATGAGCCCTCCCCTGGATCGGCAAGGAAAATGGACCTACAACGTTATTCACGTCTTCGACGGTCCTGATGGCGAAAATCCAGCGGCCCCGCTTGTTTGGGACAAGGTTGGAAACCTCTACAGCGTTACGGGGTTCGGTGGCACCGGCACTTGCAGTTTTACTGGTTGCGGAACAGCGTTTGAGCTCAGTTCGGAGCAATAAATTGGGCGTAGCAATTGTGAAACTGGATTCGAGGAAGAGGCAATGAAGAATATCAGAAGGCTCCACTCTACTAACTTGCAAGTAGGCCGCAAATTCAACGAATTTCGTAGCGGCTACGTCACCGTGACCACTCCCAGCGGCACGCTGACCAGCAACGTGCCGTTCCACGTCATACCCTAGTCCCATTGAGCCACTGGATTGGAGATTCCACGGCGCCATGGGAAAGTCAGGAGTGGTAAGGACCTTCCGGATGGAGCAGCCCAAACGCTGCCCAAGGAACCGCAGCGAGTAGCGTGTGCCAAAAAAGCTAGTTTGACGGGACCTCTAAACCACAGATTTTACGAGGCGGCGTTTCTAGGAATTGGGCGTGCCAGAACGTCATGGTTTCCACACGCCAAAGTTCAGTTTCCGAGTAGCCCGTCATACGCCCGGTGGCCAGATGCACTATCGGACAACCGTCTGGGTTTGCGCTCTCACAACCACGCGTCGAATCACCGGCGTGGGCTCCTTCACCTTGAGAATGCTCAGAACTCCAGCCGCGCCTGAAACGCGATCATTCGTGGACTGCTATCGCCACCCAAACCGACGCCCAGCAAGCCAGTCGGCGGAGAAGTTGCATATGTGAGCGCTCCAAAGCCAGTCTGCGTGGAAGACTTTCCCGGAATCCCAGCCAGCACCATGCTTGGAAGCCCAAAGTTCGGATGGTTGAATACATTGAAGAATTGGGCCTCTATCCTGAGCTTCACTCGCTCGGTGACCGGAAACCACTTTGTAAGATAGAAGTCATTCCAGAAGAAATCGGGACCGCGCAGGGCATTGCGTCCGAGGTTTCCAAATTGGCAATGCTGCGGATTGTCGCCGCCGGAGCACTGGCCTGTACTCGGATCAACGGCGGATACAAAGGCAGCCGGATTGAGCCACTGGATCGTGCCCGGTTGCGTTACACCCGGGACAGGATGATGCTCATATAGCGGGACGCCAGGGATGACACTTGCGAATTGCGGTCCACTGCCTTGCACAATGCCGTTTCCATTCGCTGAATAGGGCGTGCTCAGAACCGAGAACGGGACCCCGCTATGCCAAAACATGGTTCCGGAGATCTGCCAGCCGTTCAGCACGGACCCCAGCAGGTGATTCCGAACTTTGATCGGCAACTGATACACGTACTGCGCATTGAGATTGTGCCGGATGTCATAGTCGCAAGGACCGTAGTCACGGGCCAACTCTCCCGGCAGAGGGGAAAGAATCCCTCCCGCAGAGAACTGCAGGAATCCTCCGTTCGAAACTGTATCCATGCAATGGCTCCAGGTGTAGTTGACCTGTCCTTGCAGGCCGTGTCCGACACGCTTCATGGCGGTCAGTTGAAGGCCGTTGTAGTGACTGTTCTCGCCAGTGGAGAACTGTGTCACGCCGCTGAATCGGGGATCAGTCGGCTGCTTGTAGGGGAATGGCGCAAAACAGCCTTGGCACACCGTTTGGTAACCGTTCACTTGGGATAGATAGGGTTGGTTCACCGCGCGCGTGCCGACGTATTGCGCTTGCAAACTGGCCGTGGTTCCGAATTGATGTTCAATTCCCAGGCTCCACTCCATGAAGTACGGTGCATGCAGTTTGCCATCGGGCACGGCTGTCATCGCGACCGGGGGAAGACAAGTGGTCGCATTTGCCTGTGGAGATGCACACGAAAGCTGGCCCTGAAGAAACCCCAAACCAAATCTCTGATTTGCAGCCACGGTTGCGTCGACTGCACTGTTTGCCACTCCGGGCGCGATGGCTGTGCCTCCCACGCTGCCAAGCAAGCCTCCCTGAAACGTCTTGACGTAAGGTGGATTGGTGCCGATCAGGTCGGCAACACTGCCCGGAAAAATATCGCTGAAAATGCCGAAGCCAGTTCGAAGTACGGATTTCGGCTCAAACTGCCACGCGATCGCTGTCCTGGGTTGCAGGATTGCGATGGGCGAGGAGGAGAACAGATTGCCGAGATGAGTTTGAATGGCGGTGCTCAGCGGTTGATTTACGTCATGCGAGATCGAACTGAAAGAGCCGCGAAGACGGGCGATTTGCTCATGTGGATTTAGTGGATTGGAATTGAATGTGTCGCGCACACCGAAGGTCCAGGTAAGCTTCTGAGTCACTCTCCAGGCGTCCTGGGCATAGAGATCGAGATTGAGGAAGTTGAATGGTTCATTCGCCGTCAGTGGAAAAGTCTTGGTTGCAGTCGACGCCACCCCATAGATGAATTGCGGCAACGTCGTGTACGCCACGGTAGCAACCGTGCCTTGACCGAAATCATAGTCATTCAGGCGAAAGATTCGGGTATTCGTGCCAAACCTCAGTTCGTGGGCGCCACGGCTCCACGCCAGGTTGTCGTTAATGAAGAAGCGAGAAGCTCGCCTGCCTTGAACCCAGGTGTTGTCGAGCCCTCCAATCTTAGTGAACGGAGCATTAGCACCGCTGCCCTGCAAAACAATCGGGAATGCCGAGAGTGTCTTCTGAAAGTCGCTTGGCCCAAACAAGCTCTCATACCAGGAAAACGCTGGGTTGAAATAGTTCACCAGATTTTGTGAAAAAACGTGAGTGTAGCCTGCCGCGAACGAGTACAGAGGCTGAGGAGAGACCGCATCAAACAAAGAGTTGATGGGATCTGTGTAGGCAGCTTGTACACCGGTGTCAGCCTGAAAACGAAACCAAGTCGTATCTTTCTCATTGATGTTGAAATCGAGGCGGACCGTTTGTACCTGTTCGTGGTCATCGCTGGAGTGCGAAACGCTTTGGCGGTTCGCACAACCGTTTCCGTTCGGTGGACTGCCCAATGCCGGAGTGCGGTCCGAATTGAAAGGACACCCGAGCACCGCCAGAGGCGTGCCGTTGGTGTTTCCGTACAGTGAAAACATCTTTTGGTAAAACGGGACTAGTTGTGGTGCCGGCGAATAGACTGATCCGGTTACGGAGTCCATGCCACCCAGAGGTAGTTGCTGCAGCACATATTGTTGGAACGCCGTGCTGGGAACCGTCGTCGGCGTGACGATCGGCAGTGCGATCCGAACCCATTCGCTGTCGAAGAAAAAGAAGAGTTTGTCGTGCACAATCGGCCCGCCCAGACTTCCCCCAAAATGATTCACGGTCGATCCCGGCTTGCGATTCCCCGGCGTCGCATTGGTAAAGTAGTCCGCTGCATTCAGTAGCGCCCCATTCCACAGTTCATAGAGATTCCCGTGAAACTGATTTGAGCCAGACTTGGTGACGTAGTTGACCTGGGATGCTCCGTACCGTCCTTGATCTACGGAATACGAAAGAGTGTTGACGGTCACTTCTGAGATCGAATTCAACCCCAGCACGAGGTTGGTGGAGAGACCGCTGTTGAGGTTGGTGAGCGGATCGTTCGATTCCAGCCCGTCAACGATATAACCGTTGGAGAGGGCAGGCAGGCCGTTGAATTCCACGTTGCCGAACCCGTTTGTGCCGCCAACGAAATCATTGCTGCTGCCCGCCGTATTGATGACGGCACCGGGAGCAAACTGCAAAGGGTAGGTGAGATCACCACCTGGATTGGGCAGGTCCTCCAGGGCCGGCGCGTTCAAGGTGGTGGATGTGTTGGCATCTGCTGGGTTGATGAGTGGAGCCTGGCTGTTTACCTCAACCGTCTCATTTGATCGGGCCACTTTAAGTGTGAAATCCACTGTTTGCTTCCGGCCCAGGCTTGAAACGACATTGTCATTTTGCTGTGGTTCGAAGCCCTGTGCCTCCACTCTGACCGAGTAAGTACCCGGCTTTAGCTGGGGGAAGTTGAACCGGCCCGCGTCATCGGTCTTGGCGCTACGCCTCAGTCCAGTCTCAAGGTTGGCGATCGTCACCGTGGCGCCCGGCACGACGGCGTCGGTTGTATCCCGAACTTGGCCAACGATGGCACTCGTGGTTTCGCCTTGTCCCAGCGCTTCCGCTGGAAGAAGACATGCCACAGTCAACACAAGAAGAGCGAAATGACCTACCCGTGCGATGGATCCCCCATTCGTCTGGCTTGAAGCGAAAATGCGTCCAGACTCTTTGCCTATTAACCGGAGATTATTGTCACTAGTTAACCATAGTTAATTACAATACACAAGGACAACAACGTGACCCTTCCCTGGAGGTAGTGCTCATATCGTAGACGTGAATTTCAAACGGGTCTGGTGCGGACAGGCAGCGCACACGAGAGGAAGATCAGGGCACCAAGCTGATGCCGCCGGCGTGAGGGTCCCCATGCAGTCAACACTGTTTCTCTTTCACTAAGTGAGCCTTGAACTTTCGCCCCTTCGGTGTTCTCAGCGTAAGACTCTTGCCCTTGAGTGCAAACTCGACGTCTGTGTCCTTCGCAGAAAACAGATCATCGATTTCGTCAAAGACAGGGGTTCCGTACTCAGCGCAATATGTCTGGTCGGAAGTGCGCACAGCAAAATAAAGCAGGTAATAGTGAATTTGGGGATAGCGGCCAAAATACTGGTCACGCAAAACTTTTCGTACACTGAGGATCTTGCCGATCTGCTGACCTTCACCCGACGAACTGAGCGGAGGCGCTGAACCGTGTGCGTATCTGGTCGCCGCAAGGACAACGGTTGCGAGCAGGACCAGAGGTAAGACGCTATGTCGCAGTTCCCTGTGTGCCATGCCCGACCGTCTCGCGACTTGCCGTTTGGGGGTGGCTTTCGGGGCGGGCATGGGCGCAGCGATAGGACATTATGGCACAGTCGGTTGGGGAGCGGCGCAGCAACCGGCATAGCCATCGGATTGTGCTGATGAATAGAACACGGCCCGAAATGAAAGCCAGCAGCCCCCGAAGTGACTCCTGTGCGGAAATGGTTCCCTTTCGGTACATCGGATCACAAGCACCTGTGACTCACATCACAGTGGCGTGCCTGAGATCATGTTAGCGTGTGCTCCCAAAAAGTAGAGAGTCTCGTTTACCAGCAGGGGGACGGAAAGAGGCGTACAAAACGTGTCGACAATCGAAGACGTGAGAACAGCCGAAAAAGCAATGAACGATGCTCGAGAGGCACTAAGGACCTATACCGAACAACAATCCTCCGCTCCCGATCGTAGTCTGCACCGCTATCTCGCTGCTGAGTTAAGGACGACGACGGAAAACTACGAAAAAGCGATTCGTGAACTAAGTTCAAATCAGCCGCCGGCTGTTAAGAAGCAGGTGTAGTTTAGCGATTCGCACGCGGGGCAGGTTTAGGAAGCAAAAGCAAGGACAAGTCCGGTGGGATAGTCCCGTTCCGCCTGTTGGGAGACTGTCGGCATCTCGGGAGTTGCTCAAAGATGTTCCCTTTCGACCTTCCCACGGGTTCCTTAAACAACCTGTCTGGTTTGTTGAACCTTTCCATGCCGAAACCCCTGAACGGCAATTTCGCCGGTTGGCCGACCCCCAGCGGGGCTGGCTTAATCTGGAAAAGGAAATCCGGTGCTGTACGTCAGTTGGATAGGCGTTTGCCTATGGCCAGGTCTAGCTGGAGACTAGCGACGCGCCTACGGGGCACAGAATGGCGGGGCGGGTCAGCAGAACGGCCCATTCCGACAATCGGCTGTCTGTTTGCAGCGGCGAGCGAGGGCACGCAACTGTGGGGACTTTTGTGGGGACCACTCATGCATCCCGACACACGTAGGAAGAACTTGGTGCAACTTAAAGCACAAGCCAAAATGGCTGCGAAAAAAGGGGTTGCAGGATTCCTGTCGTACGTTCAGTCAGTTACGAAATCAGCTAGAAAAGATTTTCAAGACCACCCGTTTCAACCGCTCACGCATCCCTCCGCTTAAGGGGCCCAATGACGTGCAGCTTCGGCTAGTTTACATGTCGTACCGCTGGCCAACCAAGTGTCGGATGGCGAATCCTGACAGCCTGCTCAAACGCTATCATCACCGCGTTTGTTCTCGGCGCTAGGCCGATATGAACATCCACCTCACTCGGCGAGTCACGATGCGTGCCCGAGCACACGTCCACTGGAAAGGACAGGAAGAACCGTTTAAGATGTCCACTCCTTTTCTTTCCGTCGTACACTGGGACGGCATCCATTGGGTACGAGGTTCACCATGATGACGAACGCAAGCTCAACGCAAAATGTGGCCAACCAGCCCGTCGCGGCAAATGGCCTGGCGATAGTCCGCGTCACCATCGGCGCGATGTTGGTGTGGGTCTTCTTCGAAAATCTGGGGAAGGGTCTCTACACTCCCGGGGGCTATGCAGGACTGATCAACTTTTACATAACGAAGAGTCACTCGCCGGCTGTGTGGAAGGCAGTGATGGGTTTGGCGGCGAGTCATGCCGCGATGGCGGCGCCCATGCAGGCGGTGACCGAGATCGGTCTCGGGATCCTGCTCGTCATAGGTTTGCTTACCCGACCCGCCGCATTTGTGGCTTTTCTGTATCTCGGCAGCCTTTGGGTGTCTGAGTGGGGCACGTCGTGGATTTGGGAGCTGCTGGTTTCCGTGCTCGCGTCGCTTGGAGTCGCGGTGGGGCGGGCCGGTCGAGCGTGGGGTGTCGACGCCTGGCTGGCGCGGCGCTGGCCGTCCTCCCCGTGGTGGTGACTTGGGCCAGAATCACTTGAATCGGGATCGAGTGCGAGTGTCGGTCGTAATTCCTACCCACAACGAAGCGCAGTCCATCAGTCGCGTCTTAGCTGATCTCCCGGCCGATATTGTCACGGAGGTCCTCGTTGTAGATAGCAATTCAACCGATGGGACTCCCGATATCGCCTCAAAGATGGGGGCCCGCGTCCTCCACGAACCTCGTCGCGGATACGGTCGCGCCTGTTTGACCGGACTGGCTGCTGCCAATAACCCTGACGTTGTAGTGTTCCTCGACGGCGACTACAGCGATCGGCCCGCTGAGCTGCCAGTTCTCTTGACTCCAATCATTGACGGCCGTGCCGATATTACGCTGGGTTCGCGCCTGGGGAAGCTGAGCGTTCATGGGGCGTTGCCCTGGCATCAGGTGTTTGGTAACCGTCTGGCGGCGGGCCTGATCAGGCTTTTATATGGTCTAAAGATAAGCGACCTTGGACCGTTCCGTGCCGCGCGAGCCGATGTCCTTCGTCGGCTTGAGCTGCAAGAAAACACGTATGGCTGGGCGGTTGAAATAATTCTAAAAGGTACGCTCGGGGGAGTCCGCATCGTCGAGGTGCCAGTGAGCTATTACCCGCGCATTGGGAAATCGAAGATTAGCGGTACGCTGAAGGGCACAGTCGGAGCCGGGTGGTTCATCCTCTCTTTGATAGTGCGCTACTACCTTCGTCACCGAAAGGCCGGGACACCACGGCCAGCGTAGTCCCGGCAGACCGAACCACACCCACAATAAGGCGCAGGCCAACCCGATCCTAAGCTGCGGCGGCATCGCGGGCGAAGGTCTCAGCCGCCTTGGGCTGAGGACGTACCAGCCAATAGAGCGCAACGACGTGCGTGATCATCAGGATGGGCACGTAGATGATCGGGATTGCGTACGTGACGCCCAACTGTCCCGCCATGGCAGGAAGCCCGACCCGGACGGCGTGGTAATAGTCGAGGATGAGGTCGGCCGTTCCCACCAGGTTGAAGGCCACCACGAACAGCCAAAAGAGCGGGCGTATTCTAACGGTGAGAAGCGCCAGTATGGCCAGCAACCCCGTTGCCAGGTCCCAGTAGGCGGCGAAGGTGGCGAAGCTGGCTGGCAGATTGCCGACGACGCCTGGAAGGATGAAGACCATCCCGAAGAAACGGAAGCTGTGCAGAGTAGCGATGGCGCGTTGCGCCTCAACCCGCTCCATCGACCTGAGTCTGGGTAGGATGTACACACTGAAGCAAAGCAGCCACGCGACATAGCCCAAAACGAGGTGCAGATTGAAGATGTTTTCCGGCGACATTTTGGTTTCCCTATCCGCATAGGATTATAGACATAATCCCATAGATTCAGAATTTCTTTCTAGCCGGCTTCCGGGGGGCGGAGAATTGTATCGTGAGATGATCGCCAGCATCCTATAATCAGTCATGCGTTACCGGCCGGAGCACAAAGTCGAAGTTCATCGGAAGATTCTCAAAAACGCCTCTCGGCGTGTTCGCGCTGAAGGCATCGCTGGTGCCGCGGTTTCATCCATTATGCGAGGCGCCGGCCTGACCAACGGAGGCTTTTACAAACACTTCGACAGCAAGAATGAACTGCTTACGGAGTCGTTAAGCGAGTCGTTCCGAGAAATCGCCGACCGCCTGACTCGAGTTGCCGAAAAGTCCAAACCTGGGGAGGCGTGGAAGGCGATTGTGAAGGCCTACCTGAGTCCGGAACACTGCGATCATACTGAGTCCGGCTGCCCGTTGGCGGCACTTGCACCCGACTTGGCGCGGGCGAGCCACACAATCAAGGTCCCGATCCGCAGGGAGATGATCAAATACAAAAGTCGAATACTTCCCTTGATGCCCGGCCGACGGGCTGCTGACAAAGAGCGCGCATTCTCGGCGATCTTTTCAACCATGATTGGGGCAGTTGCAATCGCCCGAATCTTACCAAGCCACGCGGAGCGGGCGAGGGTGCTTGCGAGGACACGTGACTTCCTCCTGCACAGCTTCTAAAGATCTGTGGGATTACCACTCAGCTTGAAGCAGCGCATATCCCGTCGTATATTATTGCCCCAACGATCTATGAAATCTTCAAGCGAGAAGATAGCGCGTTCTTCACGCAGTGATCGTGTGCTGGTCATCATGGCGAAAGCGCCCAGGCCAGGCATGGTCAAGACCCGTTTGGCCCAGAACCTTTCAGTTGAAGCGGTCACCGAGCTCTACCGTTGCCTTCTGCATGACACCTTGACTCTGGCGCGGTCGTTGGGCGATGTGGACGTTGCCATTATGTGCCCCGCTTCGGATGTCGAAGAACTAACGCAGTTGGCGAGCGGCGTGGCAGGTGTCGTCGCGCAGAAAGGCGAAGGCCTTGCGGCCGGATTAACCTCGGTATTTGCACACTTCGCAGCGCCGGGCCGGCAACGCGTGGTTGCCTTTAACAGCGACAGCCCGCATCTGCCGGCCTCGGTTCTTGAGAATGCGTTCGAAGCTCTCACCGGCCATGACATGGTTGTTGGACCGACACATGATGGTGGCTATTATCTCGTAGGCGCGAAGGCCGCTCATCCGGCACTTTTCGATGGCGACGGCATGGGCACTAAGAGCGCGCTTGAGGCCCTGCTGGCTCGCGCGCGCAGATTGCAGCTTTCCCTTGGCTTCACAGACCCCTTCTACGACATCGACGTGGAGAGCGACTTAACCCGGCTCGCCGCAGAACTGCGCCTGGCTCCGGCCAGAGCCCCACGAACGGCGGTCTGGCTGAAACAGTGGGGACAGATTGTGGCACAGTCGCGGACGGGCACGGGAGACCTGTGAAGCTCACGCCATCCCGCAGGCTATACGGGTTGGGCGTCATCTTGCTTGTGGCGTTAACGATCTGCTCACGCAACTCCGGTGACAGGGGTGGGCCATATTTCATTTCCTCTCTGGCAGTTGCCGGCATCGCGTACCTGCTAGCCGTTCGTGAGTTCTTCTCCACGCCGAGATTCCCGCGCCGCGTCATCGTCATCGGGCTCGCGTTGCCTGTTCTGTGGCATCTTCCATTTCTACTGACGCCGCCGGGTCCAGATGATGACATTCACCGATATGTTTGGGATGGCCGTGTGCAGCGGCTCGGCTATAACCCTTATATTGTCATTCCCGGCGACCCCGCATTCGGCGCGTTGCACACACCCGAGACCCGCACGCTGAACCACCCGGATTTGCCGAGCCCATATCCGGCGGGCGCTGAGCTCTTCTTCCGTGCCGTAACGGCGATACATGAGTCTGTCTTTGCGCTGAAAGTAGCATTTCTACTTTGCGATTTGGCGATCGTTCTGGTTTTGCTCGATATATTGCATCGTAGTGGGCAGGGAGCGCACTGGGTTCTGGCTTACGCCTGGAATCCACTGCTGGCAACGGAAGTTGCGGGCAGCGGTCACGTTGATATCGTCGGCGCGCTGCTGCTGTTGATGTCTTTCGCCGCGCTAGGACGTCGCTGGCGTACGGTTGCAGCCATGACCTTTGGGCTGGCGGTTGCTGTGAAATTGCTCCCGATTGTATTGCTGCCACTCTACTGGAGGCGGGTTCGTATACGCGATGCCGCGCTGACGGCAGTCGTGGTCGGACTGCTATACGTACCATTTCTCGACCACGGGCGGATTCCGATCGGCTCGCTCGGCACTTACGTTCAGAGTTTCCGCTTTAATGATCCGGTGTTTGCCATGCTCGAGCGGGTGGCCGCTCCGCAGCTTGTAGCTGGGCTGGCAGTGCTCGCCGGTTTTCTTACCGCAATGTGGATGAGAAAAAAATCTCCTGAATCTGCGGACGCATTCGCGTGGCCCATGGCAGCGTCTCTTCTATGCGCGCCGGTCGTGTATCCCTGGTACCTCCTCTGGCTGCTGCCGTTCGTGCGGTCGGTTCCGACGGTTCCGATCATCATTTGGACAGTCAGCATCATTCCAACGTATTACGTTTGGCATTTGCGTACGCTGGGACGTCCATGGCTGGTTCCTGGCTGGATTATGCTGCTGGAATACGCATGCGTTGCGATGGCGGGTATAATTAATGCGTTTCGCTGGTTCAGACGGCCAGCCGCGCCCCAATAATCAAGCCGGCATACTCGTGTATCCCGACGCCTTTGGCCGTCATCTAAAACCGGCATCTGTTCAATTCACCGAGGAGCGAACTTTATGAGAAATGCCAGCCGTTTGACCATGATGGGTCTTTTGCTTTGCGGAGTACTGGGTCTTACTACAACCTCCTGGGCGCAGACGCGCCCGCCAATTCTCGAAAAGATCGCCAAAACCTATGGTCTCGATTCGTACGGACAAATCGACGCCATCCGTTACACCTGGAACGGGGAAATTACCGGACTGTTCAAACTTTCTCGCAAGTGGGAGTGGGAACCCAAGACCGGCAAGGTCTCCTTTGAGGGCAAGGACAAAGACGGTAAGCCGGTAAAAGTGACCTACCTGCGCTCCGAGATCAACGACGACACGAAGAAGCAAACCGATGCCGGCTTCACCAACGATAATTATTGGCTCCTGTTCCCGTTACATGCTTACTGGGACACCAGCGCCAGCGTGACCGATGCAGGTATGAAGAAACTGCCGGCGGGGGCCGGGTCAGCAACGCTGGTCTCGGTGAAGTATGGATCAGAACTCGGCGGTTACACGCCCGGCGACACCTGGGACCTTTACGTCGCCAAAGACAACCGCGTCGAGTACCTTGTCTTCCATCACGGCGGGGACAAAAAGCCGAGCCTCGTCACCGCAACCTGGACGGGTTACAAGAAAGCAGGACCGCTGCTTATCTCAACCGAGCACCGCGGCGCCGCCGACGGCAAGCCGCTGCACATCTTCATTTCGGATGTGGCCGTTAAGCTGACGGGTTCGGACAAATGGATGGACGCAAAATAAGAAGCGGGTTTCTATCGGGCGATCACCACGGTAGTGCAGGAACTGTTTAGCTTCGGCAGGTCGCGGGCCGCGGCCATACGAATCCGCAGCCTCGGGCGCTGCCCGCGAATGATCGGACAATAACAATCAGGTTCCAGCAGCGCGCCCTGGAGGCGTCGTCGTCCGGCACATCCACCATGGCATGAGTCCCGGAACTCGCAAGGCTGGCACGCCTCGGGAAGGGTGCGGGCCTGCTCGAATGGCACTGAGTCTAGAATGTCGAGCCCCATCGAGATCACTTCCGACAGCGGCTCCCCCGCTCCTGGCCAATAAACGCAGGGCTGTGTGGTAGCGCGCGGTGTAACCCTCACCGTATTTACGCCACATCCTCCGTGGAGCGGCGGAAGTCCCGCCATCGCTCGAACCAGCGGCTCGCCAATGGCGATCACGTCCGTTTCCGCAAACAGACGCTGGAACCCCTCCCAATACTCTTCGTAGGACAAGGCGTAAATGTCGGATCGCACCGCTTGGTAGACGTTCACACGCAGGGGAGCGTCAAACTGTTTGGCGACTCGCGCGACCTCAGCCAAACGCAAGTAGTTCGACTTCATCATGACTGCGATGATGGTTACCGGCACGCCAAGCCTTACGCAACGTTCTGCCTGCCGGTGGATCAGCTCCCAATTGCCGTTTCCGCGCTGTGTGTCCTGTTCCGCTTGCGTCGGGTAATCGAGAGAAAACTCGATGTCGTGAAAGGCGCGCAATTCGCCATCTTCCAAGACAGCGACGCTGTGGCCGTTGGAAGTGATGGTGAGCTTGACCGGTTGCGTTCTCAGGTAGGTCAGTATTGCTTTGAACTCCGGATGCATGCCGTTCTCACCGGTGCCCAGATTCACCGAACGGATCGGCAGTCGTTCCATGACCGACTTCACCTGATCCAGAGAAAGACGATCCGTGCGGGTTGGATCTCGGTAGCAGAAGGCGCAGGCCAGATTGCACTCGTTGGTGAGCCCGAGTCCGAGCGAAATCGTGACGTCAGCGGCACTCGCGCCGGATGAAATGTATGAAGACTTGCCAGCGACGTTATTCATGAACCACATCTCCACCAGCCATCAAGACAAACGTGCGAAGCATTGTGTGTAGCGTGCCACTGCGGCATACTCTGGCCGGCTGCCCAGTTTTCGCTCCAGTTCAAAAATCCGCTCGTAGTCTGCGCTGCGGGAAATCCGCGGCGGCAGGTAATCCGCAAGGACGCGGACACCTCGCTCAGCAATCGCCTCCAGCGACGCCTCTGTCAGCATGGCCCGCAAGCGATCTGGCGTAAATAGTCGCACCTTGCCTCCGTACAGGGATTCTTGTCCCCACTCAGCAGTGAGATTATTTTCTGCTACCACCAAGTCGCCTGCCTGGATAGCGGCCTTGAACACATCGCCGGCGCGATTCCGCACAAGGACTGACAGTATCGCTGATGAGTTCCGCAAGGCGCGAGCTGCGCCGAACAAGACAGCAATCGGGTCGTCCAGATATTCCAGGAGGTTGTGGCAAAGGATCAGATCGAACGAACGATCATGGAACAAGTTCGCCAATTGGATAGCGTCGCCGGGTTGTAGTATGACCTTGTCCGTAACCCCTGCTTCCCGCGCCGCGCACTTCGCAATATCGAGCATCGCTGGAGAGGAATCCAGCAGCGTGACCTGAATGCCAAGTCGCGCCAGGCGAACGGCAGTTGCTCCCGTGCCGCACCCGAGATCAAGTGCACACAACGGGGGGTTGGCCTGCAGAGAAAGAAAATCCTGCAGGTTGGCTAAGGCCAAGTCGGAGCGCAACCGGCCCTCGGGCGTCTCGAGGTAGACGGCATACTGGTTCGCGCCGCTCTGGAAGCGTTCACTGTCGGCGTTGCCAGTCATCTTCATGCGACCCTCAAACGAAAGTCGTTCCTCAATCCAATCGCTCGTAAGAACCAGTCTCTACAGCCAAGAGCAACAAGACACCGCACAGAGAAAATGTCGCAGTAAGCTTCGTACAAGTTAGGAGCCATTTCCGCCGCATCCTGGAACTTCAGCAGCTCGGAAGAGTCTGAAGTGCGTAACCCGTGGCGCGTGGAATTACTTCGCAACCACCAGATTGTTGGTCACGGAGAACACTCCGGGGACGCCGTTAGCGCGGATGTTGGCGATATTCTTGTCCCCCTGGCTATCCACTACTCCTTCCAGCGTCACGTGGCCGTTTTTCACGATAATGCGGATGGGTTTGATAGTCGGCAGAGCGTACTTCTGCATCGGCGCGTAGCCGTAGATGGCGCGAAAAAGCCGACGGCGCAGACCGTCGTCTATAGGGGAAACCGGCAGCACTTCGATCTGGTTCTCAACCTTCTCCACACCTTCAATTTTCTTCACCGCGTTTTCGGCGTCGGACTTCACCGTGGGATTGGTGACTTGCCCGAACAAGGCAACAGTGTAGCCGTCGACCTTATAAGCGAGATTGTCGAACACGTCCAGATACGGCAGCATAACCAGTTCATGGCGGACCTCTTTTTGAATGCGTTCCACCGCTCTTGGGGAAACCTCCCTCTGCTGTCCGAACACTGGGAGGGACGCACTCGCCAATACAACCAGCAAGAACCCGGAATTGAGTCGCATCGCGGTATGCTCCTTAATAAAGAGGATAAACATTCCACAACGTAGTGGTGATTCGCGCACAAGTATAGATCAACCGTTTCAGGGTTGCAGCCGGGTCCCGGTGGGGACAGCCGCTTGCCTCAGATGACCGAGGTAACGGTTACCAACTCGGAACAAACGCTTCCCTTTGAGTCATTTGCAGTTGCCTCAGGGGCCGGACCAGCGCATAGAATGTAAATCAGTGTTTCCTTTTGCCAGTAAATTACAGGGGTAACCCGGAGAGCATGCAACCCAGGCGGCCCCAAGAAAATCCTAGTTGAAAAGCGCAACAAAAGGCGATGCGTTGGGTTAGGTACACAAAAGGGGCGACCCCGTCATTGGGAACAAAAGGTGAATCTTATGACAATTCTTAAGCAGCACGAGGTAAGCCGCGGGTTAGCGTGGGTGAAGGCGACGGGCATCGCCCTCATAGTGTTTGGGCTTTGTCTGCCCGGGTTCGCGGCCCTGGGCGGCGATCTGAGTTCGGTGCAAGTCGACCAGGCGCAAATGAAGGCCAGCCTGAAGACAACAACAGGGCAGGCCTACACCACGCATGAAATCAAGACTCCAATGGGGAGCATCGTGCGCGAATATGTTTCCCCCGATGGAAGAGTTTTCGGCGTCGCCTGGCGGGGCCCGTCCATGCCCCCGATGCAGCAGATACTTGGCACCTACTTCCAACAGTTTTCTGACGGAGTTCAAGCCCATCACGTGGCCCACGTGGGCCGCAGTCCCCTAAACATTCAACAGCCGGGGTTAGTGGTGCAGAGCAGCGGGCATCCGCGGGGGTATTTCGGAAGGGCTTATGTTCCCCAGATGTTGCCGCAAGGCGTCACCCCGGACCAAATTCGATAGTCTGCAGATATATCAAGGAGGCAACCGTGCGCACGTTCTTATCGTTGGTTATCGTTGTGAGCCTGGCATTCCTGGTTGGATGCGGAGGTAGCGGAACTCCGGCCGGTGTTCCCACGGGCGGTGGCGGTGGTGGCGGAGCGGCGAACGTGCAGTCCATAGCGGTTGATGGTGGGCCGGTGGCGACCACCATTTATCCCAATGGCGCCTTCACCAGCGTAACCATCTGTAATCCCGGGACCACGACCTGCCAGACGATTGACGGAATTCTGGTGGACACCGGCTCGTTTGGTCTCAGGATACTGTCGTCGGCGATAACGCTTACTGGCCTCCAGGTATTCACCTCTGGTAGCAGCACACTCTACAACTGCATCAATTTCGCAGACGGCTCTTTTCTGTGGGGCACGGTGGCCCTAGCCGACGTCAAGATGGCGAGTGAATTAGCCAGCTCCGCGCCGATTCAGGTGATTGCAGACCCATCCGCGGGAACCTTTACCATCCCCGCCAATTGTTCGAACGGTGGGATCGACGAAGACACTCAGGCAACCTTGGGGACCAATGGCATCCTCGGAGTCGGCCCGGAACCGGTGGATTGCGGCCTGGCCTGTGATCCCTTCGGTGGCAACCAGTTTGCTCCGGAGCCTTTTTACTACTCCTGCGCCAGTGGCACACCTTGCACACCTGTCTTCGCAAGTTGCGGGGCGATTTGCGCAGATCCCAACCAAAATCAGCAGTTGACCAATCCCGTGGCATTGTTTGCAAACGATAACAACGGTGTGATCGTTCAGCTGCCGGCTCTTTCCGGAGCAGCGGCCACCGAGAGTGGCTCGCTGATTTTTGGCATCGGGACGCAAACCAACAATCAAATACCCAGCACGGCAACCATATTTACCCTCGACTCGCTGGATACCTTCTCAGTCACTTACAAGGGAGTGACCTACAACAGCGCCAACAACACTCCGAGTTTCATCGATCTCGGATCCAATGCTTTCTTCTTCCCAGACGCCACCATACCGGCATGCACCGACGTGACGGCCTTCTATTGTCCGACCAGTCTGCTGAGTCTTTCTGCCACCAACCAGGGGGCGACCAGTGGAACTGGCACCGTCAATTTCAGCATTGACAACGCCGACAACCTATTCGCGGCAGGCGGCGGAGCCGATGCCGCATTCAGCACTCTGGGCGGACCGAATGCCGGAGGCGGATTCGACTATGGCTTGCCCTTCTTCTACGGCAAGAGTGTGTTCACTGCCATCGATGGAGCGGCGGTTCCATCGGGTGCCCCGGCGGCGCCCTGGTGGGCGTACTAGACCACTACGTTCGAGCGTTTCCCACTAGCCCACGGCTCATCCCCGTGGGCTTTGTTCTTGTTGGCGTCGGTCGCAGCCCTAGTTACACTATCCCGATGAAGAACTTTGACGCTCTTTCCGAACAGGAGATTCTGGCGTTGGCGATTTCGCTCGAAGAGGAAGACGAGCGGGTGTACGCCGATTTCGCCGAAGGCCTGCGGCAGGACTTCCCCGCATCCGCAACAGTATTCGACGGAATGCGAGTAGAAGAGTCCGGACACCGGAGGCGGCTGATCGAGTTGCACCAGCAGAAGTTCGGGGAACACATCCCACTGGTCCGGCGGCAGGATGTGCGAGGTTTTGTTGAGCGGAAGCCGGTCTGGCTGGTGCGGCCGCTGGGACTGGACACCGTCCACAAGACTGCGAGTGCCATGGAGGTGGAAACTCGACGCTTTTACGAGAAGGCAGCTGCACGCACGCAGGACGCCGGGATTCGCCAACTGCTCGACGATCTGGCGCAGGAGGAACGGACGCATGAAGACCGGGCCCAGGAATTGAAAGCCGAAGAACTGGGCCCCGCGGTCAAGCAAGATGAGGAACGGGCGCGGCGTCGGCTGTTCGTGCTGCAGATCGTACAGCCCGCCCTGGCCGGGTTGATGGATGGATCAGTATCTACTCTGGCGCCGGTGTTCGCAGCCGCTTTCGCCACTCGCAACAGCTGGGACGCGTTTCTGGTCGGCATGGCTGCTTCCATTGGGGCCGGAATCAGCATGGGTTTTGCCGAGGCCCTCTCCGATGACGGCAGTCTCACCGGCCGCGGACATCCCTGGGTACGTGGCGCGATCTGCGGCGCCATGACAGCTCTGGGCGGAGTCGGCCACACCCTGCCATTCCTGATCCCTAACTTTCACCTTGCTCTGATCGTGGCTTCGATCGTGGTAATTGCCGAGCTCAGCGTTATCACATGGATACGGCATCGTTACATGGACACGCCCATGATTTCGGCAGCCATGCAAGTGGCCCTCGGAGGAGCATTGGTATTCGTAACCGGAGTGCTGATCGGCAGTTCATAGCCGCATCAGGCAATGCTGCGCTTGAATCGTGAGCCACGGCTGCGGGATGGAGTGGCCATTTCGACCCGGTTACGGCCCGTCCGCTTGGCGCGATAGAGAGCCTTGTCCGCTGTTTGCACTACCTGTTCAACTTCTTTGGCCCCGGGGCTTGGCTCGGCAACTCCCATGCTGACCGTCACCGAGAATTCCTGCGTGGAAGGCTCGGCAAGCGCACGGCGAAGCAG
>Ga0207058_1065_pt3 | contig 21520 bp, 18 predicted proteins | sample Alteio_BWMinCont_34_FD_153271 | JGI IMG/M metagenome (GOLD analysis project Ga0207058, IMG submission 153271) | Enriched cells from forest soil in Barre Woods Harvard Forest LTER site, Petersham, Massachusetts, United States -... | ecosystem: Environmental > Terrestrial > Soil > Temperate forest >...
AGACAGAGGCGGAGAGGCAAGGAGAGCGCCTGAAATCCGCCCTGCTGGATTCCGTCACGCATGATTTCCGCACGCCGCTGACTTCCATGAAAGCGGCAGTGACCAGTTTGCTTGCCAGTGCCAAGACAAACGCCGAGCAGCGTCATGAATTGCTCACCATTATCAACGAAGAGTGCGACCGCTTGAACCACCTGGTGGAAGAGGCTTCAGAGATGGCGCGGCTGGAAGCGGGGGAGATCGAATTGCATTTTGCGCCGACGCCGATCGAAGAGATTGTTCAGGACGCTTTGGCGCAGATGAAGTCCTCGCTTGCGGGTCGCGCAGTGCATGTGAAACTCAGTCCGGATTTGCCGCGTGTGAAGGCCGACCCGGATCGAACCAAAGACATACTGGTGAATCTAATCGATAACGCCAATCTGTATTCGCCGAAGGAGGAACCCATCACCATTTCGGCGGAAATCACCGGCGATTGCGTGACGACGCATGTGGCGGATCGCGGGCCGGGCATCGAAGATTTCGAGCAGGGGATGATCTTTGACAAATTTTACCGTGGAAAAGATCAGCGCTACCTCGTGCGGGGAACCGGAATGGGTTTGCCGATCGCCAAGGCTATCGTAGCGGCGCACGGCGGGACGATCTCCGTGACCAGCCAGCTCGGGCATGGTTCGGTTTTTTCGTTTACCTTGCCCATTGCAAGAGAGACAGAAGGTTTACGATGAACAGCGCCACAATCCTGGTGGTGGACGACGAGCCCCAAATCCGGCGCGTCCTGCGCTCCACCTTGTCCAGCCAGGGCTACGTCATTACGGAGGCCAAGACTGGCGAAGAAGCTGTGGAATCGGTGCGGAAAAACAAGCCTGACCTTGTGCTGCTCGACGTGAATATGCCGGGCATGGGAGGAGTCGAGGCGTGCCGCGAGATTCGCAGGTCGTCGGAGGCGCCGATCATCATGCTGACGGTTCGCAACGCCGAGCGCGACAAGGTCTCCGCGCTGGACGCCGGCGCGGACGATTATGTGGTCAAGCCATTTGGAATTGAAGAGTTGCTGGCGCGCATCCGCGCGGCGCTACGGCGATTCGCGCCGGGAGACGCGATGCCACCCTACGTCTCGAAAGAGCTCACGCTGGATTTTGAGAGCCGGCAACTAACGGTGCGCGGCCAGGAAGTTCATCTGACGCCAAAGGAATTCGACGTCCTAAAACATTTGATCGGCAATCAGGGCAAACCGCTGACGCACCGGCGAATCCTGCAATCCGTGTGGGGACCGGATTACGGCGAGGAAACAGAAAATTTACGAGTGGTCATCAACCAATTGCGGAAAAAGATTGAGACGGATCCAGCGCACCCGAAATATATTCGAACGGAGCCGTGGGTGGGATATCGCTTTCAGCCGCCGCGCCCGAGCGCAGCAAAAACTTCTTCTCGAAAAACCTGATTCCTATCGCCTTGGATGCGTGGCGTCCAGGTCCAGGTTTAGTTCCAGCACATTGACGCGTGGCTCGCCAAGAATGCCGAACTGCCTTCCCATGGTGTGCTTGGCGACGAGTACGAGAACATCTTCGGTACTCATGCCGCGCTCGCGCGCGACGCGCGGAATCTGGAACTCCGCGGCGGCCGGTGAGATGTCCGGGTCGAGCCCCGATCCGGATGAGGTGACGAGGTCCACGGGGATCGGCGTGCCCGGATTTTCCGCCTGCAGTTTTTCCACGTCCGCCTTAACGCGATCGATGAGTTGGTGATTCGTTGGGCCAAAATTCGATGCGCCAGAAGAGCCCGCGTCATAACCGTTGCCAGCCGCAGACGGCCGGGAGTGGAAATAGGCTGGCGAAGAAAATGGCTGGCCGATGAGATGGGAGCCGAGAACCTGGTTGCCGCTCGTGATCAATCCACCGTTAGCTTGCGCAGGGAAGAAGAGTTGTCCGAGGCCTGTAACGGCGAGTGGATAGAGCAGCCCGAGCAGCACCGTCGTTACCAAAGTCATCATGATCGCAATTCGCAGATTTTGTTTCATCGGGTGCCTCAAGCCAAATGCAAATACGTGATCATCAAATCGATCAGCTTTATGCCAAAAAAGGGAGCGGCCACGCCGCCCAGACCATAAATCAGAAGGTTCTGCCGGAGCAACGCCGCGGCCCCCACCGGACGGTAGCGGACGCCGCGCAACGCCAGTGGAATAAGAGCAATGATGATGATGGCATTAAAAATCACAGCCGAGAGAATGGCGGACTGGGGCGTGTGAAGGTGCATTACATTGAGAACTTCGAGCTGGGGAAACGCCGCGGCAAACATAGCCGGGATGATGGCGAAATATTTTGCAACGTCGTTGGCCACGGAAAACGTGGTCAGCGCGCCACGAGTGATGAGTAGTTGCTTTCCGATCTCGACGATTTCGATGAGCTTGGTCGGATTGGAGTCGAGGTCCACCATGTTGCCGGCTTCTTTTGCCGCTTGTGTGCCGGTATTCATGGCCACGCCGACGTCGGCTTGCGCGAGGGCAGGCGCATCGTTGGTGCCGTCGCCGGTCATGGCGACAAGCTTGCCCTTGGCCTGCTCGCGTTTGATGAGCGCCATTTTGTCTTCGGGCTTGGCCTCGGCGAGAAAATCGTCTACCCCGGCTTGACGGGCAATGGCGGCAGCCGTGAGCGGGTTGTCTCCGGTAATCATCATGGTGCGGATGCCCATGGCGCGAAGATGGTCAAACCGTTCGCGCATGCCGCCTTTCACGATGTCCGTGAGGGCGATCGCGCCCAGGACGCGGTGGTTCTGCGCAACCAGAAGAGGAGTCCCGCCACCGTTGGCGATCTCCCGGATGATTTGCTTGATCTCCGGAGGCACCGCTTGACCTCTCTCCGCGGCATATTTCTCGATGGCTTCGGGAGCGCCTTTGCGAATCTCCAAGCCGTCCATGTCCACACCGGACATGCGGGTTTGCGCGGAGAAGGGAATAAAGGTCGGATTGTGGGGAGCCAGTTCGCGGCCGCGAAGGCCGTATTTTTCCTTGGCCAGTACAACGATGGAGCGGCCCTCGGGTGTTTCATCGGCGAAGGACGCGAGCTGCGCCGCGCTGGCCAGATCCGATTCCTTCACGCTCGGGCACGGATACAGCAAAGTGGCCTGACGATTACCAAGGGTTATGGTTCCCGTTTTGTCGAGCAGCAGCACATCAACGTCACCGGAAGCTTCCACGGCGCGCCCAGACATGGCGATGACGTTGCGTTGGATAAGCCGATCCATGCCGGCAATGCCGATGGCCGACAGGAGGCCGCCAATCGTAGTGGGAATTAAGCAGACGAGGAGGGACACGAGTACAAAGATTGTCTGCGGAGCGCCGGAGTAGATGGCAAAAGGCTGCAATGTGGCGACGGCCAGAAGAAAAATGATCGTCAAGCCTGCCAGCAGAATGTTGAGAGCAATCTCGTTGGGCGTTTTCTGACGCGATGCGCCTTCCACCAGGCGGATCATGCGGTCGAGGAACGTTTCTCCGGGATTCGAAGTGATGCGCACGCGGATTTCATCCGAGAGCACGCGCGTCCCGCCAGTGACGGCCGAGCGGTCGCCGCCCGATTCGCGGATGACCGGAGCGGACTCGCCGGTGATAGCGGACTCATCCACGGAGGCAACTCCCTCAATGACTTCACCGTCTCCGGGAATGAATTCTCCTGCAGAAACCAAGACGATGTCCCCGGTGCGCAATTTCGAGCTGGACACGATCTCCGTACAACCATCAGGGCGCAGGCGGCGCGCTTCCGTTTCCGCCCGTGCCTTCCGCAGGGTTTCCGCCTGAGCCTTCCCCCGGCCTTCCGCCATGGCCTCGGCAAAATTAGCAAATAAAACGGTGAACCAAAGCCACAGCGTGATCTGCAAGCCGAAGCCAAACTGTCCGGCGTGCCGCAATGTATCACGCACCAGTTGAATCGAGGTGAGAAGCGCCCCGACCTCCACGACAAACATGACGGGATTCTTGATCATGGTGCGTGGGTGCAATTTCTTGAACGAGTCGACGATGGCGGTCTTCAGGATTCTCGTATCCGCCAGTGCTGCTGCCTTTGCTTGTGAGACGTGTTCCATATATTCCTTAGAAGGACTTCCCGGAAAGCATCAACAGATGCTCAAGAATCGGGCCCAGGCTCAGCGCTGGGAAAAACGTAAGCGCCCCCACAATCAGAATCGTGGAGATCAGCAGAACGCTGAACAGCGGGCCAGTCACGGGAAAAGTTCCGAGCGACGCCGGCGCGGTTTTCTTTCTTGCGAGATTGCCTGCAATCGCGAGAATGGGAATCACAACGAAGAATCTTCCAAGAAGCATGGCAAAGGCCGTGCTGGTGTTGTACCAGAGCGTATTCGCATTGATGCCGCCAAACGCCGAGCCGTTATTGCCGACGGAAGAAGTGTAAGCATAAAGGATTTGCGAAAGACCGTGAGGACCAGGATTGCTGATGCTCGAGGTGCCGAACTTCGACACCACTGCGATCGCGGCAAACAACAGAATGGTCAACGAAGAAATGAGCACCGACAACATGGCCATTTTCACGTCGAAGGTTTCGATTTTCTTGCCGAGGTACTCGGGCGTGCGACCCACCATCAGGCCGGCGATAAAGACGGCCAAAATGACGAAGACGAGCATGCCGTACAAACCAGATCCGACGCCGCCAAAAATAACTTCGCCAAGCATGATGTTGACGAGCGGAATCATGCCGCCCAAGGGCGTGAACGAATCGTGCATGCCATTTACAGCGCCGCAGCTCGCATCGGTTGTGGTGGTGGCGAAGAGCGCTGAATTCGCGATGCCGAAGCGGACTTCTTTCCCTTCCATGTTTCCGCCCGAGTGCATGTCACTGGCAACTTGGTTGACGCCGGAAAGTTGAGGATTGCCCTTGGCTTCGGCCCAGTAGGTGGCGCTCACCCCGACAAGGAACAGCGCCGTCATAGCGGCCCAGACGGCCCAGCCATGGCGCCGCGAACCGGTCATACGGCCCAGCGTGTACGTCAGCGCCGAGGGAATCGCAAAAATCAGAACCATCTCGAAGAAGTTTGAGAACGGTGTCGGATTCTCGAACGGATGCGCGCTGTTGGCATTGAAGAAGCCGCCACCGTTCGTGCCGTACATTTTGATGATTTCTTGAGACGCGGTCGGACCAAGAGCGATCGTCTGTTGCGTCACGATTTGAGTCGTGGTCTTTCCATCAGGACCTTGCGTCTGCACCGCCTGAGGCTCAACCAATTGCGCGGTGGCATAGGGCTTCAGGTTCTGAACGACGCCCTGCGAGACCAGCACGAGCGAGCCGACAAGGCACGCCGGCAGCAGCACCCATAGAAAACAGCGCGTGAGATCCACCCAGAAATTGCCGATGGAATTTGATTCATGCCGGGCCACGCCACGGATCAATGCGATGGCCAGCGCAATGCCAACGGCCGCGGACGCAAAATTGTGATACGCAAGGCCCGCCATTTGCGTGAGGTAACTCATCGTCGTTTCCGGCGTGTACGCTTGCCAATTGGTATTGGTCGTGAAAGATGCCGCGGTGTTCCACGCCAGATCGGGCGTGACGTTAGCGAGCTTCTGGGGATTAAACGGCAGCCAATGCTGGAGGCGTTCCATGAAGTAAAGCAGAAACATTGAAACGGCGCTGAAAAGCAGCATGCTGACGCCATACTCAATCCAGGACATTTCCTTCTGCTCATCAACCCCGGAAATGCGGTAGAGAATTTTTTCGACCGGGCGCAACACGGGATCGAGAAATGTACGTTCGCGTTCAAACACGCGAACCAGGAAAATGCCCAGCGGTTTGGTAATGAGAAAAATGGCCGCGATGAAGAGCCCAATCTGAAACCATCCATTCGCAGTCATAGCTAGAATTTCTCCGGTTTCAGCAGCGCCACCAGCAGATACCCGAGCAGCAGCACACAAATGACGATGAGTACGATATTCCCCAGCATAAAATTGCTCCGTCTTACTTCAGGCGTTCGCAAGCGCGAAGATAGAGGATGGCCACGCCAAAAAAGATTGCCGTCAACACGACGAAAACGATGTCGTTCACATTTATCTCCCTATCGACGTTAAGGAATATATCCTTAGAAAGTGATGAATTGTACCTAAGGATTTTGTGAGGAGGAAATCGGCTGGCGCGCTGTCCGTAAGTTTCAGTGAATGCGGGACTTGGGCCAGTATTCGAGCTCCAGCGAGGTGGTCATATTCTTCTGCAGGGCGGGCGCGAGCAGGGGAAACTTCCATTGTTCGTACTGCACGAAGGCCGAAACCGTCCACTCCCGTTTGACCCAGAAATCGGCGCGGACCGATGCGTCGTTTATGGTCCCCCCGCTGGGGATGAGCTGCGGGTCAACTTTGGCGTGGCGATACCCGAATTGAAGAAAATTGCGGGCGCTCAGCCAGTAGCGGCTCCAAGCTTGAATTCCAGATCCGTCGCGTCCAACCCAATCGCCCATCAAGATTTTTCGATTGGTGTACAAATCGTGATAGTAGTTGTCCCAGTAGATGTAGCGCCCCGGAACATCTTGCTCGACAGAATCCGTGAGCGGCGCCTCGACCCGCAGGTCGAGCTTCGACAAGCCAGGAAAATGCGTCAGATAAAGTCCCGGATCAATTCCAGCGCGACGCGGCGCCGCAAGAGGGGAAGGGTCGTCGGCGGAGATGGAGTCGTTATAGATGGTGAGCCATTTGCGTAGCAATGGAACGCGGTAGCTGAAATCGAATCCCCCATCACGTTTTCCGGGGTCCTGTGCCGCAGGCTTGTTGACGTAGCTGGTCGCGCTAAAGTAGGACAAGAAAAGACGATACGGTGTCAGAGGACGGCCTTCGCCTCCGACCACGACCGTGCGCGTGAATCCGAACTCAAGATTTGGCGTGGGCTTGAAGCTGATTTTTTCGCCGTGAAAGAATGGATTTGGAGAAATTTGATGTCCCTGCAGCCTGCCGAAAAAAGCATCCCATCGCATGGGCCCGAGAAATTTGAGTGGGCCAGGCAAGCGAAACGGTGACACCCGATCGATGTGGAACAGTTGCACCGGCGGCGCATTGTCGCTGAGCAGCAGCGGCCCGCTTTCTCCCGTCCCCCACCACATGCTCTCTTGGCCATAGGAGATCTGCCAGTTGGCAACATTCATTCCAATGTAAGTGTCGAGAAGTCGGGCCTGGTTCCGCGCGGGCTGCGGGCTCGCGGGCAGTCCAACATTGTCGTCAATCGTATTCAGGGCATTTTGTACCTGCGGCGAATTCGTCGGCCCTGACGGCGCGTGCTGGTATTCCCCGCGCAGGTACACAACCCATCGTCCCGCGGTGGCCCAGCCGGAAAATCCAGACACGTCGTTAAATCCCTCCTGGTAAGGCCGGCCGAAGTCGTTGAAGAGTGTTTGGCCGAAGTGATAACTGTCCGTGAGCGGCGGGCCGGAAATCTCTGTGAAGCGCGTGTATACGGATTCGAGTTGGATGGCGCGATTGCTTCCGCCCCCAAGCAGCGTCAGCTCCGGCAAAAACTCCCGGCGTAAGGAATCGTAGAGCTTGGAAGCCTCTCCCCCCTCAGCAGCATCGGCAAACTCTTCTTCTGCTTCGTTTACAAGACGCGCGCATTCCAATCGCGTCCACGGCTTCATTCCCAGAATCGCGTCGTTCATCGCTCCCATGCCCACCAGCCGATCGAAAAGCGGATAGATCCAGCTATCCAGGGGAACGTAGGGCGATCCCATGGCACTCGGCGTTCGATCCGTCGGGATTACCGGCGAGTCCGAGAGATTTCCCACAACGCCGCCACCCACATCTCGATTGTGATGGGCTCGATACGTTTGCCAGCCAACCAGCCAACCGATGCCGCTCCCCACGAGTACATCGGATGGGAAATGCTCTTTGCCTTGAATTCTCGCAATAGAAATCGCCGATGCCGCGCCATAGACCAGAATCTTCGTGAAAGGCCCGGGATATTCATGCGCAATTACGCTGGCAATGGCCCATGCAGCGGTCGCATGGTCTGAGGGAAAGGAGTTGCCACCTTGCCCAAATTTGCCGTGAGACGAGTCCACGTACGGCCTTTCTCGCCCCATGGCATATTGCAGCCCTGTCGAAACCAGCAGTCCGTCCACAGCCGCTTCGCCGCTGAGGATTCCCGCTTCTCGCTTATGCGGGTCGTGGGTCGCCTTTCCCCACAGGTACATGCCGCCAACGGCGCCGGCCATTCCTGCGATTCCATAATTCGAGAAATCTCGATTGTTCTTTAGCGTACCTGGAGAGTTGTAAAGATGGAGACTCACATCATGGTCGGTCACCAGCAGGCCGGCGGTGAGCCCCATAAATGGCACAAACCAATCAGCATGTCCGAGCCGCAGATGAGAAGGGCTTGCCCAGATTTCGCGTTGATCGCGGGCGATGTTTCGGATGGTCTGGAGCCCAAGTTCATTTTCATGCGATTCATTTGCTGCTTCTTCCGGATTTGCCCTGGCTGCTATCCCCTTTGAAGAGGAATCCTGCGAAGCCTCTTGCGCTTCAACCCGGGTGAGACTCGCGCAAGCCAAGCTGATCACGGAGACCAAGCCTACTGTACAGAAGCGCGTAGGCCATCGCGCCGCTCTATTGGTTTTGCCGAAATGGTTCACGCCGAGCTACTGGGCACGAACACTGCCAATCGTAGAATCCGATGCGTGCCGTAAAGGCATGGGAATCTATCGGTTGGCAAATGGAACGCTGAAGAAAAAGCGAATACGATTCCCAAAATGAAACGCGGAGTTCGGACTGGAGTGGCTCGTATGATGACCTGGGAACTTGCCTGACTAGACGGGGAGCCGAAGCCGCGCTTCACAACCTCGAGCATCGGTTCGATTTGTCAGAGAGAGTTCGCCACCATGAGCTTCCGTGATCTGGCGGCTGAGGACGAGCCCAATCCCCGATCCACCCTGTTTGGTCGTGAAAAAGGGAACGAAGAGATTCGTCGTCTGCGGGAGGCCCAGGCCATCATCCTCAACCCACACTTCGAGTTGCGAACCATGCCGGGACCAACCCACTCGAACACCTCCGCCCGTTTCAAGGGTCGCATCCGCCGCGTTGCGAATGAGATTAATCAGCAGCTGCTCCAATTGATCGGCGTCCGCGGAGATGACCACCTCCGGGCCGATCACAACTTCCACTTTCACGCGGGGTTCGAGTTTGACCGTGCGACAGATCCATTCCGATACTTTTACGGGCAACAGCTTCGGTTGCGGCAAACGCGCCAACTGCGCGTAGGCAGCCATAAATCGCCCGAGCGCTTCCGTACGAGAACGAATGATAGACAGCCCCTGTCGCAAATCGTCCAAAATGGCTGCCGAGGATCCACTTTGCAATTCGGGAGACTTAGCTGCGGTGATGAGCCCGCTTTCGAGGCCTTGCGCCACGGACTGAATCGGTGCCAGCGAATTATTTAGTTCGTGTCCCAGAACGCGGATCAGTCGCTGCCACGCTTTGCGCTCTTCATCCCGCAACGTGCGGCTCAGGTCGCTCAGCACCACCAGATGATGCGGCAAGCCTCCCTGGCGAAATGTCCCGCGCCGCAGTCCCCAACGGCCGGAGCCGCCGGGGAAGCTCAGTTCCATGGTGCGCGCCGGGTCGCCTTGCAGGCAAGGAGCCAGTCCCAGTTCCTCCGCCGTGAAACCTAGCAGACGTTCCGCGGGACGCGACATCAATCGTTCGCCCGCGCGATTGACGAGGCGCAGCTTCGATTCGTGGTCAAACGTGAATATGGCGAGGTCAATTTCCTCCATGGCCGTGCGCAAGAGTGCCGTGGCTTCCATCGCCCCGAGGCGCTGTTGCCGCAGCGTCTCGCTGAGAGCGTTGACTTCGATCATGACCTCGCCCATCGCGTCGTCGCTACGCGCTCCTCTGGCGCGCAACGAGAAATCCTCCTCGCGCAATGCGGCCAGAAGGTTCGAGAGCGTTTGCAGAGAGAAGACCACGCGGTGCTGAAGCGATAGGGCAAAACCCAGCCACAGAGAAAAAATGAGGAAGGTCAAAGTCCAGACGGTGCTGGAAGAAAACGTCCCCGTCCAAAGAAGGATGAGTGCAAGCAGCGAACCTGGAAAGCCCGCGGCCAGCGCGAGGAGCTGGATGCGGCGCTCATAAGTCATTTGCCTCATTCCAGGCCGTGTTTTTGCAACCGGCGGTACATTGCACTTCGGCTCAATCCCAAAGCCTTTGCCGCATGGCTGACGTTTCCTTCGTGGCGGGAAAGTGTGCGCTGGATGAGATAGCGTTCCACTTCGTCGAGACTCATCTCCTCCAGCTTCGCTGGGCCGCTAGCGGCTTGTACGCGCAAACCGAGGTCAGCCGCGTGCACGGAAGGGCCAGACGATAGCAGCACACCGCGTTCGACCGCGTGATCGAGTTCGCGAACATTTCCGGGCCACGGATGTTCGTGAAGCGCCTTGAGTGCCGCCGGATCAAAGCCCGAAATGTTCTTGCGGTAACGCTGCGAGTAGCCATGAAGAAAATGGTGAGCCAGGAGGTCCACGTCTTCGCGGCGGTCCCGCAGCGGCGGAATTTGGATCTCAATTGTGTTGAGCCGGAAGAGCAAATCCTGCCGGAAGCGGCCCGCAGCCGCTTCGGCGTTCACATCCGCGTTCGTTGCCGCAAGCACGCGCACGTTGACGCGTCGCGTGGTGGAAGAGCCCACGCGCTCGAGGTCGCCCGTTTCCAGAACGCGGAGAAGTTTCGCCTGCAGGTTGAGCGGAACATTGGCAATTTCGTCCAGGAACAGCGTGCTGCCATCGGCGAGTTCGAATCGTCCCACGCGATCCGAGCGTGCATCCGTGAAAGCACCTTTCACATGGCCGAAGAGTTCGCTTTCAAACACGCCTTCGGAAAGCCCACCCGCATTGACTGTGACCATGGGCTTTGACGCGCGATCGGAAAGTGCGTGAAGAGTTCGTGCGACGACTTCCTTGCCGGTTCCATGTTCTCCCGTGATTAAGACGTTGGCTTCCGAAGGACCGATGCGCCCAATCAGCTCAAGAACCGGAGCCATTGCTGGAGACTTCGCGAGAAACGTCGGCCGCGACTCCGCGCGAAGAATGCGATTCTCGGCTTCGAGTCGCGAAGCCTGCCGCAGCGCCTGGCGCAAATCAATCTGCGTCCGCAGAATCGAGAGCAGGCGCGTATTTTCCCACGGCTTCTGCACGAAGTCGCGCGCGCCCCGTCGCATAGCCTCGACGGCGACTTCAATGCTGCTCCACGCAGTCATGACCACGACGGGCAATGTGCTGTCCAGCATTTGAATGCGAGTCAGCAAGTCCAGCCCTTCCTGGCCGGACGTGGTGTCTCGCGTGTAATTGAGGTCCATCAGGACCGCATCGAATTCGCGTGTCTCGATCGCGCTCAATGCTTCAGAGGGAGAAGTGACTGCCTGAATCTCGTAGCCCTCGCGCTTCAGGAGCAAACGGAGAGCGTCGCGGATGTCCGCTTGATCGTCGGCGATGAGGATTCGAAAAGGCTGCGCAGTAGTTGTTTTCATTCCACTCTGTAGACGGAGTTTACCCTACTGTTGTTTCCGAGGCACGGCAGGAAGCATCCGGGGAACCGTCAGTCCCCGCATGCCTCACTCATACCGAAGAGCGACCAGCGGATCCACGCGAGTAGCGCGTCGCGCCGGCAAATAGCAGGCCAGCAGGACAATGGCGCTGAGCGTCGCCGCGCCAAACGCGAACGTAGCGACATCCAGGCTGCTCACCTGAAACAACAAGCTGGACATCAGCCGCGTCAACACGAGAGCTCCAACCAGGCCCAACATCACGCCAATCACCGCGAACCGCAATCCTTGTCGAAGCATCATCTCAAGAATGTTTCCCCGATTCGCGCCAAGCGCCATGCGGATTCCAATTTCATGCCATCGTTGTGTAACCACATACGCCATAACCCCATAAACTCCGACTCCGGCAAGCACTAGCGCAAGCGCAGCAAACGAACCAAAGAGAATCACAGAAAGACGCCGCGACGCGGTGTTCTCGCTGACGATTTCTTCTAATTGGCGAATATCAAACAGTGGCACGTCGGGATCGAGCGAATGAAGTGCGCCACGCACCCCCGCGGCAAGCGTGGCGATATCAACATGCGAGCGGATAATGATAGCGCCTCCGCCCGAGGGTAATTGTGCCTGGGGAACGTACGTCTCCACACGCGAGGGCTGATCCACCCCATAATTCTTCACGTGTCCCACCACTCCAACAATGGTCATCCAACTCGATTGATCCCCGGGCTTCGGTGGAAAGTCGGTCGAAACCCGTTTCCCCAGTGGATCCTCGTTTGCGAAGTTTTCTTTCGCGAACATCTCGTCAATGATACATACCCGCTGCCCCTCTTCATTGTCATGGGCGTCAAACAGCCGTCCGCGAAGCAACCGCAAGCCCATCGCCGGCATGGCGCCTGGAGTCACTCTACCCATGTCCGTCGAAGGTACCTGCCCCGGAGCAGGCAGGGGGCGCCCCTCAATTGCAAAGGCTGTTTGCCAGCCGCCGAGAAGCGGATTCTTGAATCCTGCCGCGCTTACTCCAGGAAGCCTCTCGACTTTGGCAACGAGGTGCTCAACAAAAACGCGCCGCGACGCATCGTCTTTGTACTTGGCATCTGGCAACGAAAAGAAGGCTGTTAAAACATGCTGCGGATGGATGCCGCCATCATCCCGGAGAACGCGATAGAGGCTCTTGGCCATCAGCCCCGCACCGACCAGTAGAATGAGAGAAATCGCGACCTCGGCCACAACCAATACGTCCCGAAGCCGGAGGCTCCTTCCGCCTTCGCTCCCACTGCGTCCACCTTCCTTCAGCGCTTCCTGCACGTCCGTCCGAGAGGCTTGCAGGGCTGGAAAAATACCGAACAAAATGCCAGTGAAAATCGATAGACCAAGAGAGAAGGCCAGAACCTGACTGTCTACCGTGACTTCATTCAAGCGCGGCACGCCCGCCGACGCCGCATGAACGAGAGCCGCGGTGATCCAAACTGCCAGGAGCAAACCAAGCGTCCCGCCGAGGAGCGAAAGAAGCACGCTTTCCGTCAGCGTTTGCCGCACCAGCCGTCCTCGCACCGCTCCAAGCGCCATGCGCACAGCCAGTTCGCGCTGCCGTTCGGTAGCCCGCGCCAGCAGCAGATTGGCGAGGTTGGCGCAAGCAATCAGAAGCACGAAGCCCACCGCAGCCACCAGAGCGATCAGCGACGGACGTACATCTTCAACGATCGCGTCTAAGAGTGGTTCCAGGGTGACGCTGTCCTTGGCATTGGTCGAAGGATGCTGCTCATCGATCCGTTGCGCAATCGCTTTCATTTCGCTGGTTGCCTGCGCGATTGTGACTCCCGGTTTAAGCCGCGCGTACGCATATATGCCCGGATGATTGCCGCGATTTTTCTCTCCGCCAAGTTCGTCTTCCAGGCGCCAAAGAGAAGTAAAGAGGTCCGTCTTGCGCCAGCTGCTGTGCAGCCGCCCGGGCAGAACTCCAATGATGGTGTACGGCTCGGCATCCAGTGTAAGTTCCTGGCCGAGAACATTCGGGTCGCGCGCGAACCGCCGTTCCCAGAATCCTTCACTTAGTAGAACAACGCGCGGCGCTCCAACCTTGTCGTCTTCCGGCCCCAACGTGCGCCCGAGGATCGGATTGACTCCCATGGTGGGCGAGAATCCCGCGGTGATCCGCCGCAAGCGCAACCGTTCCGCTTCGCCTCTGCCCGTCAGCACAGTGTTGTCACTTTGATAGGCGACCATGCTCTCAAAAACTTTGTTCTGCGCACGCCAATCGTTGAAATTGGCCATCGCGATGCTCATCTCCGGCACCTGCTCGGAGTACTCGCCGAGAAAGACCAAACGATTTGCCTCAGGGTAGGGAAGCGGGCGAAGAAGGACGGCATCGATCACGCTGAAGATCGCCGTATTTGCGCCGATGCCGAGCGCCAGCGTCAGGATGGCGACGGCCGTAAAGCCAGGACTTTTCATCAACATGCGCAGGGCGTAGCGAAGATCCTGAAAGAATGTCGCCATGGCACAGCCTCCTGTCAGAGCGAGAAGACTTTGGCTAGGCGGACTGGGTAGCGCCGGCTCGAGTCCCAGCCGCCAAGCCGTCGCTGACCACCCAGCCGTCCTTTAGTTGAATGATGCGATTTCCGTATGCCGCATTTCGCTCCGAATGCGTCACCTGAATAATGGTCGTGCCACCGTCATTCAATTTCTTGAACAGCTCCATGATCTCCTCGCCTTGCGCGGAATGGAGATTCCCCGTCGGCTCATCGGCGAGAATCAGCTTCGGACTGAGAATTACCGCGCGCGCCACCCCCACCAGTTGCTGCTGGCCGCCGGAAAGCTGGTTCGGGAAAAGATCTTTCTTTCCCACGATGTGGAAGCGATCGAGGGTGTCACAGACCAAACTCACGCGCTCCTTGTGCGGAACATTTTTGTAGGACAGCGGCACTTCCAGATTCTCGAAGACCGTCAGATTGTCGATCAGGTGATAGCTCTGAAAAACGAAACCAATGTTGGCTTTGTGCAGCTCGTTGCGCTTCTTGACGTTGAGTTTGTGGACGGCTTCGCCAAGGAAGTAGAACTCTCCGCTCCACGCGCCGTCCAACATTCCGATGATACTGAGCAGCGTGGATTTTCCCGCCCCGGACGGCCCCATGATGGTCACGAATTCGCCCGGTTGAATATCCAGATTGATCCTGCGCAGCAAGAAAAATTTATTCGGACCAGCTTCAACCACTTTTTCCATATTTCGCAGCTGAATCAAAGGTTCCACAATTTCTCCTCAACTCATCGCAGGGAATCTGAGCGGTAGCACTCTAAGGTGCTGCCCATCTCTATGTTGTAGCGCAAGCGGCGCGTTCCTTCAATGCGCCCACGGATGGCGCCGCGCCAGACGTTAGTCGTGTCGCAAAGCCTGAAGCGGATCGAGATTCGCTGCCCGTCGCGCCGGAAGATAGCACGCCAGTCCCGCGACCGCGAGCAGCAGCAAAGGCAGTCCGATGAACGAGGCTGGGTCGGCCGCCTCCACTCCGAAGAGCAGCGATGAAAGAGCTCGTGCCATCAAAAAGGCAATAGGAAGGCCAATGGTCAGTCCGAGCGCCGTGAGCAACAGCCCGCTTCGCAGCACCAGCGTCAGGACGTCGCGTGTCTGCGCGCCCATGGACATCCGGATTCCGATCTCGTGCGCCCTCTCGCTCACCGAATAGGACATGACCCCGAACACGCCGACCGATGCCAATATCAACGCAATCGCTCCCATCACCGCCATCATCGTCGCAACATACGCGATGCCCACGATCGATTCGGTAATCACTTTGTCCATCGGCTTGATTTCGTACAGCGGCAAATTCGGATCCACCGCCGCAATCTCCGCTCGCGCCGCGGAGACGAACTTCTGAGGATCACCCTCCGTACGCAGCACCACGGTCGTGTGATTCGGAGGCGCCTGCCGGAACGACCGGTAAATCGTGGGCACCGCTTCCTTCACAATCCAGCTATAATGTACGTCGTTCACTACGCCCACCACCGTCATCCATTCGCCTTCGGCTTCCGCTTTTCCCACCTTGACATGACGGCCCAGCGCTTTCTCTCCGTGAAAATAACGCCGCGCCAGGCTCTCGCTGATCACCGCGACTCGCGCTGATTCCGCTCCATCCGTGTCGCTCAGCAATCGCCCATCGCGCAGCGCGATGTTCATCGTGTTGAAGTAGTTTGGCGCGGTTGTCTCGACGATGGCGCTGCGCACTTCGCCGCGCTCTGTCAACGGAATCCCTTCGATCGAGAATTCGTCTTCGTCGATCCCTCCGCCGTTAGCGTACGGTACATTCGTAACCAGCGATGCTGCTTGCACGCCGGAAATTGTGCCAAGCCGCTGCACGATTTGTTCGGTGAAGTTCAACCGCACGGCCGGCTGGTTGTACTGTACTTCCGGCAGCGAATAATGGAAGGTCAGCAGCGTTTGCGGAGCATAGTTCTCCGTTACGCTCAGCAATCCTTGGAAGCCCTTCACCAGCAGTCCCGCGCCAATCAAAAGAACCAGCGCCAGCGCCACTTCGCAAACAACCAGCGCTCCGCGCAGTCGATGCCGCGTGCGGCTTATGGAAGATCCGCGCCCGCCTTCCTTCAGCGTTTCCGCGATATTCGCGCGCGAACCCAGCAGGGAAGGCGCAATCCCGGAGATCAATCCGCTGAGCACCGCGATGCCCAGCGCAAAAAGAAACGCGTTGCCGTCCAGGCGTATCGTCTTCCATCCCGCCACGAATCGCGCGACGTCCGGCGGCATGTGCGCCAGAATCATCTGAATATCCATTTGCGCCAGGAACAAGCCGACTCCAGCGCCCGCCAGCGACAGCAAGATACTCTCGATCAACAACTGCCGCGCAACGCGCCAGCGGCTGCCCCCCAGCGCCGTGCGCACCGCGAATTCGCTCGTGCGCCCAGTGATCCGCGCGAACTGCACGTTCGCAACGTCTGCGCACGCAATGAGCAGCACAAAAGCCACTGCGCCCATCAGCAGCAGGGTGTATTGACGCGTCAGCGGTCCAGTGATGAATTCCCGCAGCGGAAGTGGATGCACGCGCCATGCTTTATTGGTATCGGGATAGGCTTGCGCTTCGCGTTCCGAGGTGGCGCGCATCTCCGCCGCGCCCTCGGAAAAAGAAACGCCGGGCTTGAGCCGCCCAAGCACCCACAGCCAGCGATTGTCGCGCCGCAGCCGTTCCTTCGTGCTGAGCGTCAGCGGAATCCACGCCTCCGCCGCCATCGGGAAATCAAAACCCTTATTCATTACTCCGACAATGTTAAAGCTCTTGCCATCCACTTTGATCACGCGCTTCAACACGTTAGGATCGGACGCGTAACGTTGTTCCCACAGCCCATAGCTCAAAATAATTTCCTGATTGCGGCCCGGTTCTTCCTCTTCCGGAAGAAATGTGCGGCCCATCAGTGGCTGCACGCCGATCATCGAGAAAAAATTGGCGGAAATCTGGAAGTCCTGAACTTTCTGCGCCTCGCGGTCGCCCGTCAGGCTCACTTCATCCCACGCGTATGCCCCTAGGTCATCGAACGAACGAACTTCTTTCTTCCAGTCGAGATACGTCGCGGGGGCGACCGCATTCAAGTCCTGCGGGCCGAACCCTGCCCCGCCCTGGCTGTTTACGCGTGCGTCCACCAGCGCGACGATGCGATCAGGATTTTCGAACGGGACCGGATGGACCAGAAACGCTTCCGCAAGGCTGAAAATCGCGGTGTTGGCACCGATTCCCAAACCAAGGGCCACCACGCAAACGATCGTCGCAAGACGGTGCTTGATCAACATTCGCAAGCCGAATCGAACGTCTTGCCAAATCGTTTCCATGAACTGTCTCCCCTGGTCAGGCTCCCACGTGCGCTTCCTGTGTTTCTTCCACGATGCGGCCGTCAAACAGATGAATGGTCCGCTCCGCAAAATTCGCATACCGCTGATCGTGCGTAACCATGCAAATGGTCGCGCCATTGCGATGAAGATCGCGTAATAGTTCCATCACCGCTTCGCCATTCTTCGAGTCCAGGTTTCCAGTCGGCTCATCAGCCATCAGGATCAGCGGGTCGCCAACCAACGCGCGCGCCACGGCCACGCGCTGTTGCTGACCGCCGGAAAGCTGCGAGGGGTAATGCCGCAAGCGGTGCGCCATGCCCACGCGCTCCAGCGCGTGCTGCACCTTCTGCTTGCGTTCGGCGGCGCTGGTGCCGCGATATGTCAGCGGAAGCTCCACGTTCTCGTAGACCGTCAGGTCGCCAATCAAATTAAACGCCTGGAAGATAAAGCCAATCTCGCGGTTGCGGATGCGCGTGCGTTCGCTGATCGTCAACTTTGCCACCGGCTGGCCGTTCAACCAGTAGTTCCCGTCCGACGGAGAATCCAGCAATCCCAAAATGGAGAGCAGCGTGGATTTGCCGCAGCCCGAAGGCCCCGCAATCGAAATGTACGTCCCTTTCTTGATCTCCAGATGAATCTCCGATAGCGCGTGCGTCTCGACCTCATCGGTCAGAAACACCTTCTTCACGCCTTCCATCTTGATCAACGTTCCATTTGCGTCCGCCATGTTCTCTCCTTCTCGTATCCGGCTTTGATACACGCTTCCCCGACACTGATTCTTTTACGCTGAAAAAGCAAAAATGTTCCCGATTATTCGCGGTGCAAACTCTTTCCTTCGACGACAGCGGGTCCCTAAAGTCTCTACCTCAACCGGATCCGGTCAAAATTGTCCCACGCCGACATATCGGACAAAATCACCTTGTCCCCCACCTTTAACCCATCCAGCACTTCGATCGTGTTCACCGAGCTGCGCCCCAGCTTTACATTGACGCGCACCGCCTCCGCTCCGTCATCCACAATCTTGAAAATCCCGACCGTGCTGTCCGACTGCCCATGCACCGGCCTCCCCACAAACAGCACATCCTTCAGATTCTCCAGCGTGATCGTCCCATCCACGCTCAAATCCGGCCGCGCGCCCAAAGGGAGGGGATCGTCAATACTCACGTCCACCGTAACCGTCCCATTCACCACCGAAGGGTCAATCCGCGAAACGTGCCCCCCGACAATCCCATTGCGCGTGTCCACCGTGGCCTTTTGCCCGATCGCCACGTCTTTCGCCTGCGTCTCCGCAATCTTGATTTCCGCCTTCAGCTTCTTCGGATCAGCCACGCGCGCCAGGTTCGTCCCCGGAGTAATGTGCTGCCCCACGTCCACCGGCACCAGCTGCAGCACGCCACTGATCCCCGCTCGCACATGCAGCGCATCCAACTGGCTCCTTTTCAGTTGATAAAGCGCCTTCTGCTGATCAATCTTCGCCTGCTGCGCCGCCAGCCGCGCGCTCGCCGAATCCGTCGCGATTCTCGTCCGTTCGCCTTCCAACTCCACGCGTATCGCCAGCTGCTCTTCCTTCACTCGCGACAGCCGCTCCGTAACATCCGAGGCAATCCCTTCCTTGTAGAGCTTCACATCCACTTCGTGCTGAATCTTCGCCTGCTCGTAGTCGCTCCGCACTCCCGCTTCCGCCGCCTTCTGATTCATCAGCTCGCTGTTAACCTGCACTCGCAGGTTCGCATAGTCCGCTTCCGCGCCCTTCAGCAGGAACTCCGCGTCCAGCGCCGTCTGCTGCAGCGTCGGGTCGCTCAATTCCATAATCACCGACTCCGGCTTGACGATTGCCCCCGGCCGCAGCACCCATCGGTCCACCCGCGAATCCGTCTGCGCCGCAATCCACCGAATGTCTTCCGGAACGAGCGTCCCCAGCCCGCGGACCTCCCGCACCATGGGCCCGCGCTTCACCTCGTCCGGCCAAATCGTGGCGCGGTCCACCGTGGGAGCCGCCGGCCGCAGCCGCGACAGCCCATAGCTCACCCCCGCTACCAGTAGAATGGCGATGGTCGCGTAGAGAATCCTGCGTATTTTCTTAGCTCGTGCGTTCGATGGTCGTTGGATGTCCATATATATAAGGTCGCATTGCAAAGCGCAACTCGCCTGCCCTGCTCCCCCTTCCGTAAGCCTCATTATTGCAATAACTTACAAACATATCCAGCTCAGATTTCGCCCCAAATTGCCCGGTAATGGGATTGCCCGTCCCACCTTCGAACAAGTTCGCCCTCTAGTCAATCATCGTTGGGTGATGCCTGTGTATCCTTCACACCCGTAAACTGCCCAGAAGAAACAATCCCGGGAAATCCACAAGATTCGTCTCACCGCGCCGCATACTAAGTTTTGGTTCGATTAAAAATCAGACCCAGATATTAACTTCGTGTCAGCCCGGGGGGACTCAGAGCAAGGCATACCGCCGAATCGAGTCGAGCTTGTCTTGATTCAAGCCCTGCAGCTCCTGCCCGCTGAGCATTCCTTCCCGCACGAGATTTCCGAGAACGAGAATCAGAACGGAATACTTGTATTCATACTCGCGGTCGATCTGAACGCGGCGCTCCGCTAAGAAGCGTTCCAGCTCCCAGAGCTCGGAGGGCTGTCGAATCCTTGCAGCCCGCTTCTTGGCCTCGACCATAACCGCTTCGAGTTCGCGCTGGAGTGCTTGGTTGAAGGCTTTTCGGGCAACAGCCTTTTCCTTGGGCGACCAATTTAGGTCGCGCATGGCCTCATAACTCAGAGCTTCAGTACGATGTAAGCTGGCCATATGCTATGCCTCCTAGTCGGCATTTTATCCCTCGAATGAGTAGAGGGCTAGGAGTAATCCACCAGGCTGCCCTTGGAACTTCCAGCCTTCCAGGGAGAGGAGGCTTGGTATCCAGCCCCGGTCAATCGCCCATTCCTTCTTCGCGAAAGTGGCCAACCTTTAACACGCCGAACTGATCTTGAATTTGTTTTTTCCCGGGGTGGCCTACCCTTTGCGGTTTTTGCAAAGGGTGGGCCACTCTCCGCCCTGCTTCTGTCTTATTCAACTGGGATCGATTTTTATCAGTCCCGGCTCATCCTTCGCATAAAACGAAAAACTGCTCCACGGCCACTCCTTCGGATGCTTCACCAGCCGCTCCATCACAGGATTGGCGTGCATGTAGTGCAGTTTTTCTTTCCTCTTCGCATCGCTCCACACATTGAAGTCGTAAAATCGCCGTTGCCAGAATCGCCGGTCCTCTGTCATGGCATCTCCGAACTTCAAGGAAAGCTGCCCGCTCGCAGCGCGCCTCTTCTTTCCCCGCATCGCTCGCGATACGCGCTGGCTTCAATACCTGCAATACCCGCGATACGTTCCCTTTCTTCGGTTCGCCGATCAGCAAATGCACGTGTTCCGGCATGAGGACGTACCCAATCAGCCGGAACTGATAGGTGCTTCGGACTTCCCGCAGTACTTTCAGGAACAGATTCCTCGCGCGAACCGTTTCCAGATAGCGCCGCCGGTGGTAGCAACAGAACGTAACGAAATGAAGGTCGCCTTGCCCGTAGTGGCGCTTCAAACCTTTCGGCATAGCGCAAACCAAAAGAGTGGCCCACCCTTGCAAAAACCGCAAGGGTAGGCCACCCCCCTCGTATCAACCTCGGTGAAGTGCGGAAGTGGTATGCTAATCTAGTGCGCTCTCCCAACGAACAAAAACTTTCTCTGCCCCACCCGCCTCGGACTAAACTAGGAAGTGTCTAATGTCCAACAAAAACCTATCGCTTTCTCGTTATTCGGTTACGTGTCCAGTTTGCGGTTCACGCTTTCGTCCGGGAAAGTCGTCGCGGATGGGAATAGCTACTTTTCATTGTCCAGACTGTGATGCACTACTACAATATGAAACTACCGGCATGGCTTCCTTGCTGTTGGGGGTTAGCTTGTTGGCCGGTCCCATCATTTCGTATTCCCTAGGATACCGCGAGATGGCCTTCGTCCTTGTCGCCATCTCTCTTTCATTCCTGATATGCATATTGGCAATATCTGTGGCATTTCACATTCATCCGCCAAAAGTGCACCAAACTACAAAGGACGGCGGTACGGAACTGCGCCTAACGGACAGGCCTCCCCGTTGAAAGTGAACGTTTGCTTGGGCGGGTGGATCACCCTTAGCGTGCGGGATGATTTTGA
>Ga0207058_1072_pt1 | contig 21420 bp, 19 predicted proteins | sample Alteio_BWMinCont_34_FD_153271 | JGI IMG/M metagenome (GOLD analysis project Ga0207058, IMG submission 153271) | Enriched cells from forest soil in Barre Woods Harvard Forest LTER site, Petersham, Massachusetts, United States -... | ecosystem: Environmental > Terrestrial > Soil > Temperate forest >...
TGCTAAGGAGCGTTATGCTGCCATGTCACGATATGATGCAGCGGAAGCTCGCAAAATTGCTACGGAGCTTTTACTGAAGATTATCCATGTTTCCCCATTAATTACTTCTTCCAGTTTTAAGGCGCAAACGCTATCGCAATATACCTGCGGCCTGGTTGGTTTATCAGCGATGCAAGATATTTTGAATAAAAAAAGGGAAATTACGTTCGAAAGTTTTATAAACGGTGGTGCTGCGGATAAATTAATGGATGTTGTTTTGCTCATCCCCGAACTGAAAAAGGATGCAGCAAATTACCTTACAGGGGTGCCATGGCCAGAAGCGGATAAGTCTGGATCCGAGCTGATGCAATATGCTCGTCAGCATCAACTTACTATCGGTGAACTGATACGTTTGAAACGGTATGAACAACGGAAATCTCCAGAGGATTTTGCTACAGAAAAACTGAATCTTAGCAAAAACCGGTATAATAGTCTGACGTTAGGTCAATGTACTCGTGTGTTAGGTGAATGTGATGTGATTAGTATTGCCACTGATAAACTCGGTATAATGGCAGACAAAGATAAAATAGATTTTGCTAAATTGGCGCAAGGCTTGCCACTGGTGGATATCCAGGAACAATTGGATCGCTGTTTTAGCGATGTTGACCAACCCTACTATGTGAACAGGGAGGCGCAGGGTCGTGATCGAACGATAGCGCTCAGCCGTTTTTATGAAATGATGCGCATAAGGGAAGGATTACGGGATTTCGAAGAGCTGGCGCAGCATATGGTAGCCAAATATCAATTGGGCGACTCCGTAGTGGTTGAATTGGATCGCGTAATGAATAACACGGGCGGACGTGGTGGATTGGATCCGGCAATAGAGAAAATGAAATTAGGAAAACCAAGCAATACCATAAGAAATGAAACATGCGCACGCATCATTGCAAAATACGCCTTCCCGGATGATACGAAAAAACAAGATGATTGTTTCGATTTTTTGAATAATGAGAAAAAATACAATCAATCGCGTTCAGATGTCGGAAAAAAAGCATGGGTAATCCATGCGTTGAAGCTGGCGATCCGCTGCGGTGGTTCCGAACAGCCGCTGGAGCGCATGAAGAGCGGTGCTTTTTCCAGAGCAATTATCGCCAACGAAAACAGTCAAATCATCAAGGATAATGGTCTGCGGGTCGGGGCCAAAGCTCCGAAAATTGGTCAGTGTGATGGATCGAAGTTTCATAGGCGACCTTGCGGAGAATCTGCGCTTTGCAGGGGAGCTAATTGATAAGTGGTTGGTGGTTTATGCGAGGCCGATTGAGAGGCCTATCTGGCGTTCAACGGCAAAAGTCTTTTCCGAGAATACCTTGGGCAATGTCCTTGGTAAACCCTATCCAGCATTAATCTGCGTGTCAAGGGTGCGTACCGCGTACCGGAATCGCTACTTACTTGGTCTTTGCCGCCGCGCACATTTTATGCCGATGTTAGCGGACCGTTTCAAACGTGCATTGCAGACTAGAGCGGCGGTAGGGTTCCCGCCACCGCCCCATCAGTTCAGACCGATGCCATATCATCCGCAGGGGCAGACTTGCCGGCGGAAACGGCCAGGAATTCACCCAGCAAGCCGGGGACGTTCCAGGAACGCATGGTAACACGGTCGCGCCGGACCGATGACGACTCAAACGTCGCAAACGCATTCGGGAGGGCATCGGCCCAGCCCATGATTCGCTGCTTGTTGTCGCCGACGGCAGTAAGGATTGCGTCAGAGCCTTGGAATGCAGTTCGGGTGAGGTCGAAGTGAACTTTGGTTGTATCCTGGAATTCGTCGAGAAAAACAAACGCATATGAGCACCGAAGCGCTTTTACGATGTGCGGATTTGATCGAAGCATCAACTCCGCAAGCCTTCCAATCATCGGGAAAGAAAGAATCGATGGGTTTTGGCTCAGCAAATACTGCCATAACTGCGAAGCGGCCCATCCGCCGACGCGATTTCGATGTTGTTCCTGGCCTAATGGAAAGTAGTGAAGGAAATCTCGAAGAAAGTGTTTCCGCGAAAGAGCGGCGATATCTGCTAACGTCCCAATGTCCGCAGGAACATCGAGAGCGTCGAGAAATGCCGATAGATCGCGTGCCGGGATGTTGTCGATACGATAATTCCGGGAAGGCCGAAAGGTGATTGGAATCGCAAGACGAAATCGATCTACCAAACTCTTGGCAAAGGAATCAAAGGTTAGCGAATCAAAATAGGACGACAGTTCGTTCCCACATCGACGCGCAACACGGTCGCCAAGGTTCTTGGCGGCATCGCGCTTGAAGCTAATGGCCAGAATCCCGCGCGGAGGCCTGCATAGCCCTGTTTGTAGGAGGTAACAGGCTCGCTGAGCGAGTAGTTCGGTTTTTCCGGCACCCGGACCCGCAATAATGACCGAGTGCTTGTCTATTGACCGGACGGTCGCGTCTGCCGCAAGTTCGAGTGAATCAATCCCGATTGGCATCCAGTTTTCGGGGAGAATTCGTTTCATGATCTATGTTTCCTCGGCAGGTTCGGGAAGATGAAGGACTTCGCGAATCCGAGTGAACATTGTGGCAAATACTGGAGGAAGGCCGGTCCGGAGTTCGTCTTGCGTCAGGCGGCCTAGCGCCAATATGTGCGTTGAAGGCTTCCCCTTTCCGAGAAACCGATATGTATACCAGGGAAACAGTTCTCGCTCCTCCGCCGTATATGTATCGCCCTCGCCGCCCTCGTCGCCTAAAACGACGCGTGCCGCCCGCTGTATGCGTTTCTCGTGCCCGTCTAAATCATCGTCTTTATCAGGAACGTGCGGGCCAAGCTCGCCATCATCGAGCGCTTGGTACGCATCGGAGAAATGCTGCAACATAAGAAAATCAACGTCCAGCGGGGCGGAGAAATAGACTCCATGTCTTTGCAATCGCGAAATCCAGAACCCTTGCCCTGGAGCCGTTGGACTACGAGTATGCATGGCGTCCAATTGTTGCTGGGAAACCCGTCGCCAGAACAGCCAAACGTCTACTCCTCCTCGGGTATAATCAATCCACTTCCTCCGCCAGTTCATCCATCGACACCTGGTTGCGGCCGGTTTGTTTGGCGATGAAAAGCCGCTGGTCGGCCATTTTATATAAGGTTTCTGCGTTGATGTTCTGGTCGAAATGCGCCGAGGCGATGCCGATGGAAACCGTGCAGCCGAACAGGTGGTTTTCTTCTCCGAGATCGAACGTTTCCTTGGCGACGGACGAGCGGATGCGCTCGGCGACCCAGAATGCTCCGGATTGCGGTGTTTCCGGCAATATGATGCCGAATTCCTCGCCGCCGACGCGCGCGCCCGTATCGGTTTCGCGCAAACACGAAGCAATGATGCGCGCTACGCTTTGCAACACTTTATCGCCGAGCTGCTGGCCGTAATTATGGTTGATGTTGCGGAAATAATCCATGTCGACGAGCAGCACCGACAACTCCTCGCGGCTGCGCTTGATGCGTTTTAATTCATCGTCGAGCCGCGTAAAGAAATACCCTCGCGACGACAGGCCGGTGAGCAAATCGGTATCCGCCATGCGGGCGATTTCATCGGCGGCGCGGGCTTCAGCTTCGGCGCGTTCGGTGATGTCGCGCAAGCTGCCAACCGAACCGATGATGGCGCCGCTCTTGTCGAACCACGGATAGGAAATATCGGATACCCATATCCGCCGGCCGTCCTTGGTTTGCATCAGGTAATCGGCTTGCCATTTATCGACGTCGCCGCGCTTGCGCGCTTCTTCAAGCGGATCGAACGATTCGACCGGTTTCATCGTCCCCGCAACGATGCGCGTCTCCAGGATCAGCGAGCGGATATTCATTTGCTTGATTTCGTCCTGCGTAAACCCAAGCAGGCGGGAGACGGCCGGGCTGATATAATCATATTGCATCGTATCGTAGCGCAGCCGGTAAATCGTATCGGTAGAGCAGGAGGTCAGCAGCGCGATTTCGTCGCGCAGCTCGCCGATGCCGGACGGTGCGAAAGCCTTGCGGAGATAGTCCAAAAAGGGCAACATGAAACGCGCCTGATTGTAAAAGGGAAATTCTTATACACGCTTGCGGCAGGGAATGCAAGATAAGTTAAGGAATATTCGCAGGCTTACGCCGCCAGGCTTTATCTTTATCTGAACAAATTTAGACCGTGTATTTGAAATCTGGACCACTTAAGATTGCTTGTGAAGACACATAAATGCCAGTTGTACTGGAAGAAGAAAAGCTTAGTACGGATGGGTTTGCGGATTGGATTGGAGCGAATGGTCCTTCAGGAAGATCATCTTGGTGTTTTGCGGAATCCTGACAAAATGGGATCATTTTATAATTTTTATTTGTGACACATGTTTGTGAAGCTACCACCGGTTCAGCTGCCGATAGAAGTATGGCGCCACCGCTCAAGGTATATCCTATTATTCTTACTTTATTCATAATTAATCTCCTTTAGTTAATTGGGCGAATTTATACCATAAAAACTGGTAAAATACAAATAAATCACGCCGCCAGACTCTTCTCCACAAACCCCTGCAATCTCCGCGTAAACGCCGCCGGATCGCCTATTTCCTCGCCTTCGACGATGCGTGCCTGATCGAATAACAGCCAGGCGATATCCTCGATGTCTTTTGCCGCTTCCACATCGGCCAGTTTTGCGGCCAATGAGCGTATGATCGCATGCTGCGGATTGATTTCCAGTATCTTGGCCGAAGCGGCGGCCAGTTGCTTTTGCTCGACCAGGAAACGCTCCAGCCGGAAATCCATCGCTCCTTCTTCAACGGCGAGGCAGACGGCGCTGTTGGTGAGCTTGCCGGTGGCGCGGACATCTTTAACGCTGCCGCCCAGGATGGTTTTAATCCGCTGGCAGAGTTCCAGAACCTGCGCATCGGTATCGGTCTTCGCTTCGGTTTTATCTTCTGCTTTTCCTTCGCCGGCAATGGCGCTTAAATCAATATCGGCGCGTGTTACCGACTTGAATTGCTTGCCCTTATAGTTATAAACGACATTGGTCCAGAAATCATCGACATGGTCGGCAAGCAAGAGCACCTCGATGCCTTTTTTGGCAAAACCCTCAAGTTGTGGGCTGGCGCGCAGCGCTTCGATGCGTTCGCCGGTTAGGTAAAAGATATTCTGCTGGCCTTCCTTCAGGCGGCTGATATAGGCGTCGAGGGTGGTGAACCCATCGCCCGCCGTCGAATAAAACCGGCAGACTTCGAGCAGCGGTTCGCGCGGGCTTGCCGCCTCGCATAACCCTTCCTTGAGCACAGAACCGAAGTTCTCCCAGAAAGTGTTGTAATCATCCGTAACATCCTGCGAGGCGTTAGCCTGCGCAGAATCCTGTGCAGCCTCACGGCTCAGAGGATTTATACTACCTTTCTTCTTCAACTCCGCTAATACGCGTTTAACTACCGCCTCTTTTATCTTTGCTAACTGCGGATTATGTTGCAACGTTTCGCGGCTGATATTAAGCGGCAAATCCTCCGAGTCGATGACGCCGCGCAGGAAGCGTAAATAATGCGGCACGATATCGACATTTTCCTCGGTGATGAACACGCGCCGGACATACAGCTTAACGCGGCGCTTGCGGTCGGGATGGAACAGGTCGAACGGCTTCAATGTCGGGATAAACAGCAGACAGGTATATTGCACCTTGCCCTCGGCTTTATAATGCAGCGTCAGCCACGGCTCGTCCGGCGCGTGGGCGACATGGTGGTAAAATTCTTTATATTGCTCCGGCGTCAATTCGCTTTTGGGGCGCATCCATAGCGCCGAGGCGGTATTGACCGTCTGCGGCTCGGCAGCGCCGTCGGTCATGGTAATCGGGAATGATATGTGATCGGAATAGGTGGTGATGATATGGCGCAGGCGGAATGTATCGAGATATTCGTCCTGATCGGGTTTGAGATGCAGGATGACGCTGGTGCCGCGCTTAATCCCCTCTCCCGCTTGCGGGGGAGGCTCAAAGGTTGAAAAAACAACATCTGGATGTTGTTTTTTAACCTTTGAGGGGAGGGGGCCTTCAACGGTAAACTCTCCCGTTCCCTCCGATTCCCATTGCCAGCTTTCATCCGATCCCGCTTTGGTTGAGACGACCGTAACCTTGTCGGCGACCATGAACGAGGAATAAAACCCGACGCCGAACTGGCCGATGAGCGGCATGTCTTTCTTGCTATCGCCGGTGATTTTAGAGACGAATTCCTGTGTTCCCGACTTGGCGATGGTGCCGAGGTTGGAAATAAGCTCTTCCCGGCCCATACCAATGCCGTTATCATGGATAATGATAGTTCGTCTTTCTTTATCTACGGCTATGGCAATTTTAAAGTCGCTGTCGCCTTGCGTTAGTTCGGGGTGGGTGATGGCTTCGTAGCGCAGCTTATCGCAGGCGTCGGAGGCATTGGAAATCAGTTCGCGCAGGAAAATATCCCGGTTGGTATACAGGGAATGGATCATTAATTGCAGGACTTTGCTGATTTCCGCCGAGAATTTAAGCTTTTCTTCGTTTTTTTCAGTCATAAATGATGCTATAATTAATTCTTCATAAAGCCATATGGTGTAAATGATTCCTATGTCAAGACTCCTTGTTGTTGCGCTCTTAGGCTGTCTGGTCGCTTTTTCCGCCCTTGCCGCCGATACGCCGCAGAATGAAATCGTCTACCGCGCCAGTCTCGGCCGCGTCGACGATGTGAAACTGCTGCTGAAGCAGGGCGCCTCGCCTGACGGCAAAAACGACAAGGGCGTGCCGCTGCTTGCCTTGGCTGCGGCACGTAAGGACGATGAAGGTCTAAACGTAGTCAAGGCGCTGGTCGAAGCCGGCGCGCATATCGACGGAAAGGATTCCGATGGGCAAACCGCGTTGTTCTATGCTGCAAAGCAAGGGAATCAGAAAATAGTCGATTATCTCCTCGCCCGCGGCGCGGATTATTACGCTACCGACAATAGCGGCAACACAGCGCGTAACCTTGCCTATACCAGCGGCCACCAGGACATCGGCGTTGACATTGATAACTTCGTAAAGGCGTTGAGCGCTGAAAGGGCAAAGCAGTATGAGGAATTCAATAAAGCTGTGGTGGAGCGTTCGAAACCGCCGGAACCGCCGCTGGTCAAGCCTGCCACGACGCCTGATCAACCCGACGCGCTGGCCGCGTTGACGCCGGAACAACAGGCGCAGCAGGCTGCCGAGCAAGCTGCGGCGGAGAAACAGCGCCAGGATGAAATCAAGCAGGTAGCTTCCGACCTGGCGTTCAACAACTGCGCGTTTCAATACTGGTCGTATATAAGCGATGTCAAACAGAGCACGGAGCTGTCACCCGATGCGCTGGATGACGCCGTCGATTCCTATAAAACCAAGATTATGGCGCTCCAGGAGCAATTGACCGGGGAATACAGGATGGATGTTCCAGCTATGAAAAAAATATCGGATTCGGCGAAACAGCGTATCTTCAACGAACTTAGTGGTATGCCGTCCAACAGTTACCGCCATGAGCAGGGCATCGGCAAAGAAGCGGACATGCAAACGCGCTGCCATATTGCTGCGCGACATTGGGACCAGGTGCCGCCGCCGCTTCCGCCGAAGCAGCCGAACAATGCGCCTAACCAGAACAACCCGCCTAACCAGAAAAATCCGCCCGCTATGACGCGGTAGTTACGTTTTTGCTATTTCCATCTTCCCCAGCGACACATAATCGATCTTGCCATTGCCAAGCCGCGGGATGGTTTCGATGAATACCACCTGCTTGGGCAGGCAAAGATCTGCGATGCCTTTTTCCTTGGCGCGGCGCATCAGCTGTTCGCGGTTTAAGTTTTTGCTTTCGGTGAAGAGGACAATTTGTTCGCCCTTGCGCTCATCGGCAATAGCGATAGCGGCGTGGCATACATCCGGCAGAATATCCGCCGCCAATTCCTCCACCACCATCAGCGAAACCATCTCGCCGGCAATTTTGGCGAAGCGCTTGGCGCGGCCTAAAATACGGATGAAACCATCCTCGTCGATGAAAACGATATCGCCGGTGTCGTACCACTCCGCTTGCGGCTGAATAACTCCCGGCTGGTCGGCTTTGAGATACCCCAACATTACATTCGGCCCCTTAATAAGCAACCTCCCGCCTTCCGCCATGCCTTCGACTTTTACCGTTTTACATTCGATGCCGGGAAACGGCCTGCCGACGGTGCCGGGTTTATTTTCCATCGGCGTATTGAAGGAAACGATCGGGCTGGCTTCGGTCACGCCGTAGCCTTCCAGGATGCGCACGCCGAATGTATCGGCATAAAGCCGGCGCGTGTTCTCTTTAAGTTTCTCAGCCCCGGCGACAGCAAGGCGGATGTTCCAGAAGTCGTACAGATGGGCGTAATGGGCGTAGCCGTTATAGAACGTATCGGTACCGAGCATGATGGTTGCGTCGGTATCATAGATGAGATCGGGGATAATGCGGTAATGCAGCGGCGTAGGATAAAGGAATGTTTTGATGCCGCGTACTACCGGCAATAGCATTCCGACCGTCAGCCCGAACGAATGGAACACCGGCATGGCGTTGAACAATATGTCGGCCGGCATCAGATCAAGCCGCGAGCAGGCCTGATGCATATTGGAAAGCAAATTGACATGTGACAGCGCCACGCCTTTGGGCGTTCCCTCCGAACCGGATGTATAGAGGATAACCGCCGGATCATCGGGCTTGGTATTGGTCAGTACATCACGTAGCGAATCGCGCGGAAACAACGCGCGGCAGAAGCCAAGCAGCTTATCATGCAGGGTAATAGTGGTGCGGACATCTTCGAGATAAACAACGGTGCATTCTTTTTGCAGTGCTTCGATCACCGGCTCCAGCTTGCCTTTTTCAACAAAAACCCGCGATGTCAGCACGGTTTTGACAGTTGCGATGCGGCAGGCATGGAGGATATTGCTGACGCCGGCCGAGAAATTCAGCATGCAGGGAATCTTGCCCAGCATATGCAGGCTGAAAAACGTCACCAGCGCCGCAAGCCCGCTTGGGAGCATGACGCCGACATATTCACCTCGCACTTGTTGCGGGGTCTGGTCCAATGCCTTGCTCAATACAAAAGTTCGCGTAAACAACTGTCGGTAACTCATATTCACGCGGGTGAAATCGCTGGCGACGATGTGGTTGCCGCCATGCCATGCGTAAGCTTCCAGCACGGCGTCCAGCAGTGGGCGGCGATAGTTGGCGGAGGCGTAAGCGGATCCGGTCATTATATCATAAATGACGCGGGGAGGGACGGGCTTGTCCTGCTCGAAGCGCACCGGCGGCAGGATGGTCATGCGCACCTTGGGAAACCAGCGCTGGCGCAATTTGTGCGACAGGCGCGATACTTTGGAATAATCGGCGCCGCCCAAGCGTACCGGCAGCAGCGTCGCGCCGGTTTTTTCGAGTACCAGGCCGGTGCCTTCGTATATTTTCATGATGCCGCCTGAGGTAGTGATGCGGCCTTCGGGGAAGATAACGACTTTGGCGCCGTGGCGCAGATCGTGAATGAGTCGCTTCATCGACATCGGTTTGGACGGATCGAGCCGGTACAGCGTAATAAACCGCTCGATCCAACGAATATAAAACCTATCGGCCTGAAAAATATTGATGGCAAACGCCGGTTTTTCGGGCATGAAAACCCCGATCATCAGCGGATCGAGATATGATTGATGGTTAGCGGCGATGATAACCCGCTCGCCCGCTTCGTGGTAATGCTCCATGCCGGTGATTTCGACACGGAAGAAAACTTTCAACAGGAAAGTGAGGATCGGCCTAAGCAGTAATTTTTCGAGCATAGTAGATAATGGGAAGGTTCAGGGTTGCCACGAATAAGAACAAATCCGTAATGCGAAATCCAAACGATAGCAAGAGGGCGGATAACAGCGCAATCACCGTCATGAATACCGAATCGCTCAGGTTGCTTGCCGCCATGACGCGCGAGCGGTATTCCGCCGGCGTATGCGATTGCAGCGTGGCGTATAGCGGTACCATGTAAATCCCGCCGCATACCGCCACCATCGTCATAGAGCCCAGCACGATCCAGTGTTGCGGCAGGGTGAGAAAAACATGGATGGTCTGCAGCTCTTCCGAGATGGGTTGAGGCGTGACGGCGACCATGAGATAGGTAAAAAATGAAACGCCGAAAACGGCCACCGGCGTAAGCTTCAGCGATATTTCGCCTTTAAGCAGCGTGTCGCAGACGAGCGAACCGATGGCGATGCCAACTGAAAACACGGTCAGGAACAATATATAAACTTCGTTATCGGCGCGGACGACAGCCTGTGCATAATTGGCGAACTGCGACATGAACACCGAACCGACCAGCAAAAACCACGACAGGCCGAAAATCGACAGCATAATGGTCTTGTCGCGGCAGGCGTAGGCGATAATGTCTTTCGAACCTTTCCAGATATTGAGGCTGATCTTCGTGTGCGGATGGGCGATGGGCGACGGCAGGATGAACAGGCTGGCCAGCCACCCGGAGAAAGCGACGGCTAGCGCCACTGTTCCGATGATATTGCCCGTCGATTCGACCAGCAACCCTCCGGCAATGAGGCCGCACAGCACAGCAAGATAGCTGCCGCCGGCCATGAAACCGTTTCCGGCCAGCAGCTCCTTATTGTGGAGATGATCGGGCAGGATGCTGAACTTAATCGGGCTATAGAAAGAAGTATGCGTGCCGCTGACGAACAGCAAGCTCATCAGCAGCAGGATATCATGATGCGCGAAACCGTAATAGGCGCCGCACATGATGCTGACTTCGGCGATCTTGCAAAACCTGACCAGCAGCGATTTTTCGTATTTGTCGGCGAGCGCCCCGGCGGTGGAGGAAAACAGCATCAGCGGAATCACCAGCAGCGCCGAGCAGATCGTCACCAGGATTTCCGGACGGGCGGGCAGGGCGATGCCATGGCTGCCGGAATAAGCGATCAGTACCACGAGCCCGGAGCGCAGCAGATTGTCGTTGAAGGCGCCAAGCGACGTAGCGACAAAAATCGGCCAGAACCGTTGCTTCAGAAACAACCTGTATTTAAGATTTTGCAAGGGATTGATGGTCGGAGTTTCCAGTTCCATGCCTAAATGACCTTCCGCTCTTCCCGCAGCAGTTGCGGGGCCTGGAACAGTTCCGTCACCCGCGCCATGCCTTCAAAACCCTGTGCCATCAGCCTTCCTGTGCTTGCATCTGCAGTTACGGCCAGCCGGGTGAATTGGTTGATGATCGGGTTTTGCAGCCAGTCGAAATGCCCCTGTTCCACATCATGCCCGTGAATGCTACAGCTCTGGCGATAACGTCCCTGACTGTCCTGCGCCCGTGGCCGCCAGCCTTTCCCGGTGGCTGCCAGTCGGCTGTTGAAATGATTGCTGGCGCTGACCTGTTTCGCCGCTCCCAGCTCGGTGATTTCCGCTTCGTGTTCTAACCGCTCGATAATGCAACCCTCGCCGGGTTGCGTTCCAGCGAGGATATAGATGGTCGGCATGGCCAGCGGCGTTTTGGCCAGGATTTCCCTTGCGGTTTTATAACTATCCGCTTGCTCAAATACCTGCCGTAGCAAATGCGCCGGCGGTAACCCCAGTTCCTGCCGTACAAGCAGCCGGTTTTTCAGCCAGTCGCCGGCGTAGGTGAGTTTATGCTCGCGCATGGGCGCCTGGTTTAACGCCGCGGAAAACCGCCCCGGCGCCATGCCGGTATAAACGCCGGATGTCGCCGGCCAGGTGATATTATAAAACTCCCCGGCGCGGCCTTTTTGCAATACGACCATGGCCTGCCTGCCAAGTTCCGGAAACGGCCAGTCGAGCACGCGCAGCAGGGACACCGTCTCGTCGGTAGGATAAGCGCCGCTGGTGCAGCCCCATTCGTAGCTTAAGTTAAGCGCATAGACTCCCGGCTGTCTGAGTATTTCAGCAAAGGACTCAATTTCATACAGATAGGGGTTGCAGCTACGCTTAAGCCAGGCATGGGAGCGCCTGTCGGCAAGCGGCAAGGCCAGCGCGCTGGCCGCATAAGAGAACATCCCATAGGTGCGCCGCGCCGCCTTGATCAGCGCCTGCGCCCGGTCCGGATAGGAGCGCAGCAGGTCGATCGGTGTCTTGCCGCGCAAATCGACGAAGGGTATGGGGGTTTTGAGCATTAGTTATGATGAATGATGATTCGATGAACGATAAATCGAAAATTAAGGTTTAGGTCTTTGGGATATTATCTGCTTTGAATTATAAAGCCAATCGTCTATTTATCGAATCATCGTTCATCGAATCATCGTTCATCGAATCATCGTTCATCGAATCATCGTTCATCGACCTATGACCAAAAAACCTACCCGCACACAAGCCGAAGACGCCGTCCGGACATTAATCCGCTGGGCAGGCGACGATCCGGCGCGCGAAGGATTGCGCGATACACCCAAGCGCGTCGTCAAATCATATGAGGAGCATTTCAAGGGCTATGGCGTCGATCCCAAGCCAATCCTGGGGCGTACCTTCAAGGATGTCGAAGGCTATGACGAGATGATCGTCCTGCGTGACATCGTGTTCAATTCCCACTGCGAACACCATATGGTACCGTTTACCGGCCGCGTGCATATCGCTTATATCCCCGGTTCCAAGGTGCTGGGCGTGAGCAAGCTGGCGCGGTTGGTCGATATTTATGCCAAGCGGCTGCAGATTCAGGAAAAGCTGACGGCGCAGATCGCCGGCACGTTAAACGAGGTGCTGAAACCCCGCGGCGTGGCGGTGGTGGTAGAAGCGACGCATATGTGCATGACGACGCGTGGCGTGCAAAAGCCTGGCGCGGTGATGCAGACCAGCCAGCTGCTCGGCCTGTTCCGCAAAGACCCGCGCACGCGCCAGGAATTCTACAGTCTGCTTAAAGTGCCGTATGGACAGCGCTGAGGTACTGACAGAACAAGCTGTTGCCCTGCTTGAAAAGCTGGTGGCTTTCGATAGCGTCAGCCGCCATTCCAACCTGCCGGTCATCGAATTCATCGAGGATTATCTCGGCAAATATAACATTCCCTGCAAACGCATCCTTTCGCCCGACGGGAAAAAAAGCAACCTGCTGGCGCGCATCGGACCGGAAACTGCAGGCGGCATCATCCTCTCCGGCCATACCGATGTCGTGCCGGTCGACGGACAGGAATGGAAAAGCGATCCGTTCACGGTCACCCGCCGCGGCAATAAACTTTATGGGCGTGGTACTTCCGATATGAAATCCTTTATCGCTATTTGCCTGGCGATGACGCCGGAATTTCTTAAATTAAAGCTCAAAAAACCGTTATGGTTTGCGTTTTCCTATGATGAGGAAATTGGCTGCCTCGGTGCGCCGCATCTGCTTAAATATATCGAGAAACATATCCCCAAGCCTGCCTTTGCCATCATTGGCGAACCGACTTCGATGCAGGTGGTCACGGCGCATAAAGGCGTGCTGTCATTCGAGACAACGGTACATGGGCTGGAGGCGCATTCGAGCCAGCCGCAGTTGGGCGTCAACGCCGTACATGTCGCCTGCGAACTGGTGCATTTTTTAAGCACTATGGCAATGAAACAGGCCACATCCGGAAAGCGCGACAAACGTTTCAAACCGCCTTTTTCGACGGTGCATGTCGGCACCATCGCGGGCGGCACGGCGCGCAACATCATCCCGCGGGAGTGTAAGTTTCAGTGGGAAATCCGCCCGCTGCCGGGTGAAAAAGTCGAGGCGCTGATGAAGCGTTTCGATAAGCATTGCAGTGAACTCAGCAAAAAAACAAAAGCCAGAATCGTCACCCGCCCGATGTCGCATATGATCGGCGTCACGCTGCCCGTATCGGCGCGTTCCTCCTGCCAGACCGTAATGCGCTGCGCGCAAACCAACCATGAACATGCCGTGTCGTTTGGCACCGAAGCGGGCGTATTTAATGAGCATGGCGTGCCTGCGATTGTTTGCGGTCCGGGCAGTATCGATCAGGCGCATAAGCCGAACGAATTCATCGAACTGGCGCAAATAAAAAAATGCGTGGCATTTATGTTGCGCTTGGGTGAGGAGATAAGTGCTTAGTGCTTGGTACTTGGTGCTTAGTATAAAGTAGATTTTTATTTTTCTTCCTATTACAACCAAGCACTAAACATCAAGCACCAAGCACTATATATGTACATCAAAACCACCCGCCATATAAAAATCACTGTTGTTCCGGCCTATCTTGCCGAACAATCCGATCCGGCCGAGCAGCATTATGTCTGGGCCTATACCATCCAGATCGAAAATATGGGGCAGGAAACGGTGCAATTGCTGAACCGTTACTGGCACATCACCGATGCAGGCGGCGTCGTGCAGGAAGTGCGTGGCCCCGGCGTCGTCGGCGAGCAGCCAACTTTACAGCCGGGCAACGCCTACCAATATACCAGCGGCGCTGCGCTGCGCACCCCTTCGGGCATCATGACCGGCAAATACGGGATGGTTACGCAATCAGGCGAATCATTTCTCGTTGATATCCCCACCTTTTCTCTCGATAGCCCCGATCAGGTTAAGAGGCCAAATTGACGGCTATGCCGTCATCCCGGACGTAGTGACCGGTAGGTCACGCAGATCCGGGATCTCGTGCTATATTCCGTGCTGCATGAGACCCGCAATAAATGCGGGATGACAATTGATTTTATCCTGCAAATCCTGTATTATACGTAAATAAAGAGGTTACTATGGCTGAGGGCCCAGTTGGTTTAAGTATTGCCGACCGATTGTCGATGGAGAAAGCGTCATCCAGCGGAGCCGGGAGTGGCGATATTGCCAATGAAAAGGAATCGCCCGAGATCATCGTCGAAGGCGTCAATAAACTTGCCGGTACGGGAGCAAAGCTTCTTGAAGCCATTCCACTAATAGGCAGTTTTCTTGCCGGCCTCATTCCGACTAACACTGGCCAGGTCAGTGCTTTTGGCAGCATAGAATTACCCGGCCTCGCCGGAAAATCCATCAATCCCGGCAAAGGTGGCATTCAGGGCGGCGTTCTGGCCAATATCGCTTCCGCGCTTATAAAAAACAGTGCTATTCCCGGCGGCAATCCATATGGCGATGGCAGTGGTGGTGGCGGCGATGGCGGCAATAGCAGTGGTCAGGGCTTTGAATCCTTTGCTTCCAGTTCAGGCATGGGGGAAATGTTCATCGAAGCCGGTGGCGGCAATCGTTTTGCAGTAAGTAACTTTGACCCGGGCGACCTTGGTACGTTGTCGGCTCCCTCCTTTGGAGTGGATAGAAGCGGGCGCGGTGCTGATATAGGTATCGGCTAATTTTATTTCCTCTTTGCACCTTATCTTGAAATAGATTACGTTCTGTCATCCCGCACTTGCCTGTCCGCCGAAGCCTTGGCGAAGGGGGATTGCGGGATCTCCAACCACTTGCGGGAGACCCCGCAGTAAATGCGGGGTGACAATTAGATGAAAATCGTCGTATTGCGCGAACGTAAAAAAGACGAATTGCGGGTGGCAGTCACACCGGATGCCGTCCGGAAATATATCGCCGCAGGAGCTGTCATAACCGTCGAAACTGGCGCTGGCTCGACTGCAGGCGTGAGCGACGCGGAATATGAAGCGGCGGGAGCGGTCATTGCCGCCGATGCTTTTGCTTGCCTCGGTGAGGCTGACATCATTCTTAAAGTTCAGCCCCCGGACAATAAAGAGCTGATGCTGATGCGCGAAGGCGCGCTGCTGGTGGGAATGCTCGATCCTTATGGCCAGCGCGATATGCTCAATGCCTATAATCTCAAGAAACTCTCCGCCTTCGCGCTGGAATTGCTGCCGCGCATATCTCGGGCGCAGGCGATGGATGTGCTGTCGTCGCAAAGCAACCTCGCCGGTTATCGCGCCGTCATCGACGCCGTGGTGGCTTCCGGCAAGGTCGTGCCGATGATGATGACGGCGGCGGGTACCGTGGCACCGGCCAAGGCGCTGGTATTGGGTGCGGGTGTTGCGGGCTTGCAGGCCATTGCTACGGCCAAGCGCTTAGGCGCGGTCGTCTCGGCGTTCGATGTGCGCCCTGCGGTCAAAGAACAGGTGGAAAGCCTGGGCGCGAAATTCATCGAAGTGCCCGCCGAGGAATCCGGCGAGACGCAAGGCGGCTACGCCAAGGAAATGAGCGAGGACTATAAACGTAAGCAAAGCCAGCTCATTCATGACACCATCAAAAAACAGGACATCGTGATTTCCACGGCGCTTATTCCCGGCCGCCCTGCGCCGGTGCTGATTACCGAAGCGATGGTCAAGGACATGAAAAAAGGCGCGGTGATTGTCGACCTCGCCGCGGCGTCGGGCGGCAACTGCCCTTTGACCGAACAGGACAAGATGGTGGTGAAGCACGGCGTGATTCTTATCGGACTCAGCAATATGCCAAGCCGCGTCGCTGTCGATGCCAGCCAGCTTTATTCGCGAAATCTTTATAATTTTGTGTCAACTCTGCTCATCGGCAAGGAAAAGAAGCTCGATGTGAAGTGGGACGATGAACTGGTCACCGGAACGCTGCTGACGAAAGATGGCGCAACGGTGCATAAGGGATTTGTGTAGAGAAAAACTATGATCAACAACGACACCCTCAACCAAAAAGCGCAAAACCTCGCGCAGCAGGCGCAAGAGCTGGCACAGAATATCAGTGCGCTGCAGCATGGTGGCGGCGTCGATCCATTCATTTTCGGCCTGACTGTATTCGTGCTGGCGTGTTTCGTTGGTTATTACGTGGTGTGGCGGGTCACGCCCGCGCTCCACACGCCGCTGATGAGCGTCACCAACGCCATCTCAGGCATCATCATCGTCGGGGCGATTATTGCCCTTGGCCCGCAGTCAAGTGTTGATGGCGATAGTTTTTCGCACTTCGCGGGATTCATTGCCGTCGTCATTGCTTCTATCAATATTTTCGGCGGGTTTATTGTCACGCATAGAATGTTGAGTATGTTTCAAAAGAAAGTCCACCCCCCAACCAAGGAGAATTCACATGGAAAATAATGCTAACTGCCCGATCAAAGGTTGCCTCGGCAAATTGCTGTGCACCGCCATTCCCGTGTTCATCGTTCTGTTTGTCATGGGCTATCTCATCCATCACGTATGGCTGATGCCGATTTATCAGCAAACTGCAAATCTCTGGCGGCCGATGGATCAAATGAAGGACATGATGCCGCTGATGCTGCTTTATTACGCGGTGCTGGCGCTGGCCATTTCGGCGCTATTCTGTAAAGTCAAAAAAGGCATAATGGCTTGTATTGCTGCTGAAGGAGCTGAAGCTGAGTGTAAAATCGGCGGCAAATATTGCCCGATCAAATATGGCGTCTGCTTCGGCGTCGTCATCGGCGTATTGATGGGCACGTTGTGCGCTGGCAGTTACATCTGGACACCGATTCCGGGGGAACTGGCCGTAAAGTGGTTCATCGGCGATGTCGTCCAGGGTATCGTCATTGGCGTAGTGCTGATGCTGATCTGTCATTGCAAAATGAAGAATTGTGCAAAATAAGCAAACACGTCATCCTGCGAGCCGCGAAGCGGCTGCGCAGGATCTTGTGTAAGTTGTTAAAGATCCTGTGCTGCTGCTACGCAGCCCACAGGATGACAGGAAAAATAAATGACCTCTACTTTCTACCTTCTCTACCTCATCTCTTCAGTGCTTTTTATTTTGGCGCTGAAGGGGTTGTCGTCGCCGGAATCGGCGCGGCGCGGGAATGTCTACGGTATGGCCGGCATGGCCATCGCCGTGGGCACGACGCTCGCGCTGCCGACGATCGATAACTATGCGCTGATATTTTTCGGCATCATGATCGGCGGCATCATCGGCGCGGGTATCGCGCGTCAAATCCAGATGACGGCGATGCCGCAGCTGGTCGCGGCGTTCCATTCGCTGGTCGGCATGGCGGCGGTGCTGATTGCGGCGAGCGCGCTATGGTCGCCGGAGAGTTACGGCATCGGCGCGAGCGGCAGCATTCCGTTCGGACGTTTGCTGGAAATGAGCCTGGGCGCAGTGATCGGCGCGATTACGTTTTCCGGCTCGGTTATCGCGTTTGCTAAATTGCAGGGCATCATGTCGGGAAAACCGTTGCGCTTTTCCGGCCAGCATATGTTTAACACCGGCATTGCCGCCGCTATCTTGTTCATGCTCATCGTCTTCTGCGCCAGCGAATCGAAATTTGTTTTCGTGCTGATGGCGCTGCTGTCGTTCGGCATCGGTTTCTTGCTGATTATTCCCATCGGCGGCGCCGTTATGCCGGTCGTCGTATCGATGCTCAATTCCTATTCGGGCTGGGCGGCATCGGGCATCGGCTTCACGCTCGGCAATCCGTTGCTTATCATCACCGGCGCACTGGTCGGCTCCAGCGGCGCGATTCTCTCTTATATTATGTGCAAGGCGATGAACCGTTCGATCATCAATGTTATTTTCGGCGGATTCGGCCAGGCTCCTGAAGCTACAGCGCAGGGAGATAAAAACGATAAGCCGGTCAAAGCCGGGAGCGCCGAAGATGCGGCGTTCCTGATAAAAAATGCAAGCTCGGTGATTATCGTGCCCGGCTACGGTATGGCGGTGGCGCAGGCGCAGCACGCGGTGCGCGAAATGGCGCAGGAATTGGAAAAAGAGGGCATCAGCGTCAAATACGCCATCCATCCCGTGGCCGGCCGCATGCCGGGGCATATGAACGTGCTGTTGGCCGAGGCCAACGTGCCGTATGACAGCGTGTTCGAGTTGGAGGAAATCAACAACGAATTCGCAACCACCGACGTTGCCTATGTCATCGGTGCCAACGACGTCACCAACCCGGCGGCCAAGAACAACCCGCAAAGCCCGATTTTCGGTATGCCCATCCTTGATGTCGGCGCGGCCAAAACCGTCATCTTCGTCAAGCGCAGCATGGCCGCGGGCTATGCCGGCATCGAGAATGAATTGTTCTACCAGGACAACACCATGATGCTCTTCGGCGATGCCAAGAAAGTGACTGAAGAATTGGTCAGGGCGTTAAAAGGATAGCATCAATTTCGGATACAGCACCGGCAGCATAACGGCCAGTCCGAAAGCAACGGTCATGAGCAGTTTTTTTCGGCTCACGCGGAATAATACATAAGATAATCCAAACAACCCAAGAAACACCGGCAACCCATGTCCACCGACGCAAAGCCCCCCGGCGGCCAGCAATTGCGCTTGCTTGGGCAATGTGTAAATATGCCCGGTCGGTTTGATCTGCTTGCGCCATAGCAATGCGCCCACTATCAATCCCAGCAACCCGCCGTTTAAGAAATTATAGAGCGTGCCGTCTATCAGCGTGCGATTCAGCATTCCGAATACGACGACGGCAAGCAGGATTTTCCCCATGACGATGCCCTCGTTGACCTCGATGGCAGCGAGCGTAATCAGGAACACGCCGATGAGTGCGACCAGCAGAAACTGTTCGCTGAAATCATAATGCAGGAAGGCCAGCACGAACAGCAGCCCGACCAGCAATTCGGTCCAGGTGTGCGACGTCGGGAAAGGCGTTCCACAATAGCGGCAGCGATGGCGCAACATCAAAGCGCCGATGACGGGCAGCAGATCGCGCTCCGACAGCGGATGCGCGCATGTGCCACAATAAGGCGCGTCCGCCAGCATTGATTTTCCATGCGGCAGCCGATACACCAGCGAGCAGGCAAAATTCCCGGCCATGAATCCGAACACCAGCGCCGCCAGCGCGCCGCCCGCCGTCTGGCCGAACAGCAGCCCAACTAGCAGGGCCAAGAGCAACCCGGCACATAAATAGCGAGTCAGCATATAACTCCTCACATTGTCACCCCGCATTTATTGCGGGGTCTCCAACAAATTGCACGAGATCCCGGATCTTTCATGACCTTCGGTCATTCCGTCCGGGATGACCGCCGAGGGCGGTCAATTCTCTATCTTCGAATTCGGATTCAATATCCCGTCGAGGAAACGCCCCTGGAACAGCGAAATGCCCAGTGCCTGCCCATATTTAATAGCGTTTTTATCATCGCAGCGGCACAGGATGATACGGTTGGTGCCGGTGGCCTGCACGGCGGCCAGCATATCCCGATTTTCTGCGCTGTTCAAATCGCTTTGGCGGTCGGCGTTCCATTGTACTTTGACCAGGTCGGCACCGAGTTTTTCGCGGTTGATGCTGGTGAAACTTTCAGTGCTTAAGCCATCGAGGCAGACGCGGTAACCCAGGCTTTGCACTTCTTTGCGCGCGGTGATGAATGCCGTCATATCGGCGAACACGTCAACCACCGGCACTTCGATAATGACGGCTACTTTCGCAGCCGGCTTGATAGCGGCGTCGAATTCAGCGAATGCCGGCGATAGTAGCGTCGGCACATTGAGATTGAGGCTGACCGGGCTTCCGAGGTAACGTGCCGGGTTATGGCGCAGCAGCGCGATCATGCGCCGGTCAAGAATGTGGGTCATATATTTGAACAGCCAGCGGTCGCTCAGGAAATCGGCTTCGGCACGCAGCATCTGGCGCAGATGGGCGATATTGATATACAACTCTTCGAACACGCGGCGCGGAGGCATATCCGCCTGCATCGCGCATATGGCTTGCCGTCGGACGACGCGGTTTAAATCGGCATGGTCGAGGTCGCGCTCGATGATGGCCAACGTCGGCAGGTTCAAATCCTTCTTTTTAGCAGGCTTTGCCGATGATTTATCCTTATCATCCGATTTGCTGTGGTCGGAAAGTTCATTGAGTTGCTCTTCGAATGCCGGATCCATCCCGGGTGACGGTTGCGGGCGCGTGAGTGACATCATGTGTGAGCACAATTCGACAAAATTGTTCCACTCTTGATGGACGTCATAAATAGTGCAGAAATCCGGATTTTCCTGGCCTGAATCGGTATAGGCCAGGGGATCGTCCATATACAGGTAGCGCAGCTGGAAAACGAGCTTGCTGCGCAGCGGCGCATCCATCCCGTAGCATAGTACGACAATGCTGTGATCGCCCACTACGAAAATATAGCCGTTGAAGTTTTTGAGGAGATCGTGAATGAGGTTGATGGCGATCTTGACCTGATATTCGCTTTTATATTGCTCCAGCAGCCTGGATAAATGAAAATGCACCGCCTGCCACCCATCCGCCCGGCCACGGATGTCTTCCAGCGTGTGCATCAGTTTCGCTTCGGCGGCTTTAGTGAAGAGTTGGAGGGGCATAGTTCGGAACCTTAGATGCTGTTTACCTGCTTATAATTCGTTTGGCTACATAAGCTTCGAGCGAAGATGTATCGGTTTTGAGGGAAGGTGCGTCGATGGGACCGGAGAGTTGCACCGTCATTGTCGGTGTGGTTTCCGACGCCATGACCGGGAATTGGAACAGCGTCGACAGGTCCATCGTCCACGGCACCAGCCTCACTTCGCCGGTGAGATCGCCGATGATGGAACCGGATTTCAGGGTAATGCCGGGAGTCTTCATGATGCCGTTTTTTATGTTGATATTACCATCTACCGCCAGTTCAGTCGCGCCGTTTAC
>Ga0207058_1073_pt1 | contig 21173 bp, 15 predicted proteins | sample Alteio_BWMinCont_34_FD_153271 | JGI IMG/M metagenome (GOLD analysis project Ga0207058, IMG submission 153271) | Enriched cells from forest soil in Barre Woods Harvard Forest LTER site, Petersham, Massachusetts, United States -... | ecosystem: Environmental > Terrestrial > Soil > Temperate forest >...
GCCGAGCAAGGCGACCAGTTCGCGGAGCTTGACCCCATCACGATTGAAGGGAGCTTCGTTCTGCGCGGTTTCCAGTTCGTCGCCGAGCGGACGGCGATGATTTTTCTCGGCACGCTCGGCGAGGCGGACCAGGTCGCGCGGTTCGAGGCCCCAGTAGGGCGCGGCGATGACGCGGGCGCAGGCGACATTGTCACTCGGAACGGCGATGAGGCGGAGCCAGGCGAATAAATCGCGGACCATGGTGCTGGAGAGGATTGAGAATTTGCGGATGACGAAAGGAATTTCGCGGCGGCGCAAGGCGTCGAGCAGTGCAGTGCGGTGGTTGTGTTTGCGGTAGAGCACCGCAAAGTTGCGCCAATGGGTTCCGGCGGCATGCAGGCGGATGATTTCGGAGGTGACCCAGTGGGCTTCCTCTTCCGGCGTGCCAAATTCGACCACGCGAATTTTTTCGCCTTCACGATTTTCGGTGGTCAGGGCTTTGGGCGGAAGCAGCGGCGATTTTTCGTTGTGCTGGATGACCTCGCCGGCGACGCGGAGGATGCGCTGGGTGGAGCGGTAATTTTGGGACAGCGAGACTAGGAATTTCTTCGAGGCCGGGCCGAGTTTGGCGTCGGTGATGCCGCAGAAGCGTTTCAAAAATATGGTGAAGCTGCCGAAGGACGCGCCGCGGAAGCGATAGATGGCCTGATCGTCGTCGCCGACGGCGACGATGTTGCGGCGTTCGCCGGCGAGCAGCCAGAGCAATTCGAGCTGGGCGATGTTCGTATCCTGAAATTCGTCGACCAGGATGTAGCGGTATTGGTCCTGAATCTTCCGGCGGAGCGCGTGGTCGGTTTGGAGGAGGTGCGCGGTGTGCATCAACTGCGCGCCAAAGGTAAGCAGGTTGCGTTCGCGGAGGAGTTGTTCGCTGACGCGATAGACGCGGGCGAGTTCTTCCTGACGGGCGACTTCTTCTTCGGCGGCCTGCAAGGCGTCGGGCTCGAGCGATTTTTTCTGCCGATCGTGCTGGACGCGGAGGGACTTCACGTATTTCTGATAATCGTCGGGAGTGACCAGCTCGTCCTGGCAGCGCGAGAAAAAGGTGACGAAGTCGCTGATGAATTCGCCGGGATCCTGCAGGCGGCGGAATAATTTCAGATCGAGTTGGCCAATATTGCGGCGGAGCAGGATTTTGTGGTCGATGTCGTCGAGGGGCTGGACGTCGGGGTTGGCGGCGCGCAGAACCTGCTCGAGACAAAAGGCGTGGAAAGTACTGAGCCAGACGCCTTCGGCGCGCTCGCCGATGGATTTCACCACGCGGGACTTCATCTGGTAGGCGGCTTTATCGGTGAAGGTGAGTCCGAGAATGTTTTCGCCAGCGAGATCAGGATTGGATTCGAGGAGAGTGCGGATACGCTCGATAATGACGCGGGTCTTGCCGGTGCCGGCGCCGGCGACGACGAGGAGCGGACCATCGCCGTGTTCGATGGCGCGTTGTTGGGGCGCGTTGAAGGGGGCGGCGGGCGAATTATCCTGGGCGGTCATGGGTCGGCGGGAAGGCTTTGATATGTTACCAGATTTGCGGGTGGCGAAAACGAGGCGAACATTTCGAGAGGATGGATGCGAGGCGATGTGGCGAGCATTGAATGGCAGAGCCGGCTCGAATCGCGATGAAGGATCCGGAAGCAGGTGGAGGTGGCGCTTTACGATAACCCAGCGGGGGTCAGCGAATATTTAGATCGACGCGGATGCGAACGCCTTTGCCTGGGGCGGCGTCGATGTGAAACGCGCCATGCAGCAGCTTGACGCGCTCGCGCATTTCGAGGAGTCCGATGCCCGGCGGGAGGTCCGAGTTATTTTGGGAATTGAGGTCCATGCCTTTGCCGCGATCGGCGATTTCGAGGCGGATGCTGGGGCCCTGACGAACCAAGCGAACGGCGGCCCAGGGACTGCGGGAATGGCGATGAACATTGGTCAAACATTCCTGCATGATGCGAAAGAGGACCAGTTTGTATTCGGTGGGAAGGGGACCGGTGGTTTCGGGGACGTCGAGGTCGACGGAAATTTCGCTGCGTTCGGAAAAACCGGCGATGTACCACTTGAGGGTGGTGCTGAGATCGCCGGTTTCCAGCGACGGCGGATGGAGAAGGTAGGAAAGCGTGCGAATTTGAGTCATGACCTGGCGGTTGATGTCGGAGCAATCGTTGATGGCCTTACGCACGGAATAGGAAAGGCGCGGATCTTTGCGAACGATCTGACCGAGGAGCATTTGCAGGCCAGCCAGATCCTGGGCGAGGGTTTCGTGCAGGGCGCGGGAAATGCGATGGCGCTCCTGATCCTGAATCTGGATCAACTGAGTGGAAAACTGGCGCAAGGCCGCTTCGGCTTTCTTTAGCAGCGTGATGTCCTGAACCACGACATTGCAGCCCAAAATCAAGCCCGCTTTGTCTTTGAGGGGACTGATGCTGATGTTCCAGACGTGGCCGGCCCAGGGTTCAACAGAGGCGAGACTGTCTAATTCGACGTTTTGAACGGGGTCACCCGAGGAGAACACGCCGGTGTACATCGGTTCGACTTGCGGGGCGAGGTCGGGAATGACCTCGCGGATGGTGCGGCCGATGTGCTCGGAGGCGGGAAGGCCGTTGGTGGCGGCGAGCACGTCGTTGACGCGGACGTAGCGCAAGTCACGATCGACAAAGCAAAGGCCGACGGGAGCGGTATCGTAGATGGCATTGAGTTCGGCCAAGTGTTGATTGGCGAGGGCTTCACTTTCCTGGATGGATCGTTCGGCGCGGATTTTGTCGGTAACGTCGCGGGCGAAGCCACGGACGACGGGGGCGGCGACCCCGGCGGTTCTTAGGGTGTTGCGATATTCCCAAACGCGGCGTTCGCCGGCATGGGTGTGAACGGAGACGAGACCTTCGACATGACCTTCGCGGCGGAGGGTGGCGATGTAGGCAGCGAATTGGTCGCGATACTGAGGCAATAACATATCGGGAATCTGGCGGCCGATGAGGTCCTCCGGGCGATAGCCGAGCAGGCGGGCAGGACGATCGTTCATGGAAAGCAGGCGGCCGTTAAGATCGTGAGTGCAGATCAGGTCCGTGCTGTTTTCGACCAGATCGCGATAGCGTTCTTCGGTGGTCGATAGGCGCTGCTCGGTTTGAACTTTCTCGGTGATGTCCTGGGTGACGCCGAAGCGGCGGACGACTTGATTTTCGGAATTGAGGATCACTTTGGCGCGGGTGTAGAGCAGATGCTCACGGCCGTCGGGAAGAGTGAAGCGGGCGCGATACTCGTAGGGTCGTTTTTCGAGCATGGCGCGTTGGATGATGTCACGAACCATGGGGCGATCGTCGGGATGTAAGGCTTGCCAGAACTCGCTCTCGGGAAGTTTTCCTTCAAGCCCACTGCGGCCCAAGATGCGGCACAAGTTAGTGGACCAGAGTTCATCTCCGGTGGCGCAATCGTGTTCCCAACTGCCGAGCCGGGCCATTTCTTCGGCGTGGGTGAGCAGGGCGTGGTCCTTGGACATGCGGTCGAAGCGAACCTGACCGGTGACTTCCACGGCGATGGCGCCGATCCGCGACTTTTGATTTTTGGGGTGCGACATGGGAAAGACAGAGGCGAGCCAATCGCGCAAGATTCCGGGGCTTTTGGGGGTTTCGCCGCTGACCCGGAAATTTAGATTCGATTCGCCGGTGGAGATTACTTTCAGAAGGATGGGCTCGATCGTAGGGGCGAGCAGCGGAGCGACTTCCCGGGGAGTTTTGCCCAATATTTCCGGGACGGTGCTGCCCAGAATGTTGGCCATTTCTTCGTTGGCGCGGAGGATCTGTAAACGGGAATCGAGAATGACGAGACCGGCGGGCGCAGCGGTGAAGAAAGGGCTGAGGTCGTCGAAGGCCGCCCAACGTTTGGGAATTACCGCGCCGCGGATGGGGGGCTGTAACCGCCGCGATTTCATACCGGAACTCCGCTGAACTAACGCGTGATGGGGCCTCGGCTGCAAAAATCGAGGATATTCCTCGACACGATACGTGACAGCCGGGGTATCTGGCAACGATTTTCGCTGAAGCCGCCAGATCACGACAGCGGAGCCACGGGCGCTTCCTGGAAAATAAGGCAACGGGCGCCGGCCAGGCGAACATTGCACCTGAAGCAGGGCTTTAGCAACGCAGTTCGATGACGCAGGAAGGGGAGAGCTGCTGAAGCGGGGCCAGGATGCCGCTGGCGACGGAGAAGTCAGCTTTTTGCCAGGGCGCGATTTTTCCGGTGGAGTCGGTGGCCTGAATTTCGAGGCGATAGGAGCCTTCGGCAAAATTGCGAAGGTCGATGCCGCGGGTAATGGTGATGAACGAAGCGCCAGGCTGGATGTACGGGGCCACATTCACCTCCTGGAAGTCCTGAACGATTTTGCTGGTGAGAGCGTCCACAACCCTCAGATGCGCGGTCAAAGTTACGGGCGGCTGGGCGGCGAGTTGCGGGGCGTAAATCTGAAAATAAGGATAGAGCATTTCCGCGTTGTTGAATTCAGCGCTCGCGGCCGGGGTGAACTCAACGCCTTTGCTGACCAGTGGGAGGTAGTTTCCCGGCGATGCGGCGGGGGCAGCGGAAGAATCGTCTGAAACTTTGCGAACGCGGGCACAGAGCGCGATCGCGTCGACGGCCAAGTGCTGGTGAGCGTAGTCCTCGAGGATCAAGGGGATTCGTGTGGCGCCGAAATTTTCGCCGTCGCTGAGAATCACCTGCAGAGTGTATTCACCGGGAGGCAAATTAAGTTGGGTGTCGTAACGGCTGGGAATCATGGTGGAGGCCTGGGCCAGAACGCTTTTTCCATTGGAAGCACTGGAGGAGTTTTTGTTTTCGTTGCCGTACTCGCAGCAGGCGAAATCGCTGAAGCGGGCGACAGTGTCGCCGTTTTTGGAAGAAATAATTCCGAGAGTGCCAATGGAGGCGCGCAAGGTGCCGTCTTTGAAATCGTATTTGAGCGAGTTCCAGGGGAAGGTGAGCTGGATATTGACGCGGGCGGATTGGGCGCCGGTGTACAGGGCGAGAGTATGAACAGTTAGATCGATTTTGCCGGCCGCTCCCGAGGCGAGGTCGCGTTCCATTTGCTGGCCGGTCCCGGTGCCGAGCAGGGGATCGGAGGCCGGATGCGGGGTATTGCAATACTCACTGCGGGCCCAGACGACAAAATTCGGGCGACCGACGGAGACTTTAATCTGGTGGCAAGTGCCGATGGGCGAGGCCGAGGGGATGTAGGCGATGACGTATTGCGGCCAGGGGAGCCAGAGGCTGTGGTCCGAGGTGGAGAGATCGGGATAGGTCCACTTTCCCCCGCCGGAACCGATCGTTTCCGGATGCCTGCCCTGATTGTCGGCGACGATGGAGGCCGTGGGCGCTTCGAACGTAGTTTTCAAGATGGTCTGTTCTTTGCCGTCTTCGAAGATGTGGAAGTCCCTGGTGGTAAGGTCGCGGACGGCAATGGTGTCCCAGAGATGCGGGTCGCGAGCGATGAGTTCGCTGAGAGGAAGCTTTTGATGTTTGTGGTCGGTCAGGGTGTAGAGCTTTTTGTCGAAGACCACGGCGGGAACGAGGACCTGATTGGATTCAACGCGGATGGCACCGCTCTGAGCGGAAACGCGAGGAGCCAGCACGGCGAGCACTGTGCTGAGGGCGAGGACTGCCCAGGTGAGAGTGTTCCGGCCGAGCATAGGGTCCCTTTCGGGCGGGGGCAAAGCGCTTGCGATCTCCGGCCCGACTTGCCAGCGTACATCCTACCGGTCCACTGCGACCAACGATGTGACGCAGGACCTCGAAGCATGATTCCTGCTATTCAATTTTCCATTTATCCTTTGAAATTTCAATATGCGGTGCGGGTGCGAGCAGCAGGAAGGACTTTCGACGCTTGGAGGGCTCGGAGCAGCGGGGCCGGCGAAGCGATGGCGCGGGAAACTCTCGATGCGCCAGATCCGCGGGCATTCTGTCATGGAAAGTGACAGGCGGCTTAGTGAACTCATATCGAGCCAAGGATTTTCTGGGCACGACGAATGGTTGGTTGGGCGAATCTTCGCGGGGAGATTTGAGTGTATAATCCGGCCAGTTAGGATCCAGCGAGAGGGCTCATGGCTGCGGACCAAGGTGCCACGATGTGGGTTCCGGTATGTTGCGGCCGGGTGATGCGCTGCAACATGTTCAAGCAGGCCGACGGCGGTTCGTACGCTGCGCTGCTCTGCACCGTGTGCAACAAGAACATCACGCTGGAGCAAGAGGCTTTGGCGGAAGCGAACAGCTTCGGAGAAGGCGCTAAAGTATTGAGCTTGATTGGGTCACCCAAACCACCCAAGACGGAAAGAAAAAAGTTCGCTGATGCCGGGCCTGACGATCCAACGCTGTAGCGGAAACGCGGTCCACTTTTACGATTTTGCCTGCCCATGATCGGCCAGACCATTTCACACTATCGAATAGTGGAGCGATTGGGCGCCGGTGGAATGGGCGTGGTCTACAAAGCGCAGGATAGCCGGCTGGATCGCGCGGTCGCGCTGAAATTTCTCCCCGACAAACTGGCGCAAGAGCCGCAGGCGCTCGAACGATTTCGACGCGAGGCGCGAGCTGCGTCCGCGCTGAATCATCCGGGCATTTGCACGATCTACGACATCGGCGAGCAGGACGGGCGCGGGTTCATCGTCATGGAATTCATCGACGGTGAAACGCTGCGCCATCACATTCACCGGCAGGCGCTGCCGCTGGAAGAAATTCTGAAACTGGGGATGCAGATGGCGGAAGCGCTGGATGCGGCGCACGGCGAAGGGATCATTCACCGCGACATCAAGCCCGCGAATATTTTCGTGACCAAGCGCGGACAGGCGAAGGTGCTCGACTTTGGGCTGGCGAAGCTGTTGCCCAAGGCGGTGGCGAGCGGGGTGGCGGGTGCGGACGGCGACGATACGGATTCGACTTCGATTGTGGGAATCATCAGCGGGACGCCGTCTTATATGTCGCCGGAGCAGATTCGCGGAGACACGCTGGACGCGCGCACGGATATTTTTTCGCTGGGACTGGTGCTGTACGAAATGGCGACCGGGCGGCAGGCGTTCAGCGGACCGACGGGTGGGGTGATCATCGAGGCGGTGCTGACGCGGGCGCCGGCGGCGGCGCGCAGCATCAACCCCGACATTCCGGAGAGGCTCGAAGAGATCATTAATAAGGCGCTGCATAAGGATAAGGAGCAGCGCTACCAGCACGCGGCGGAAGTGCGCAATGATTTGCAGAAATTGGATCGGGGATCCGATTCCGGATGGAAAACGGCGGTGGGAAACACGGAATTTATGGCGGCGCCGAGACCCGCTCCGAGCGATTCGGGCTCCAACTCCAACCGTTCGGACTCGAGTGGTCACCATCCCGGCGGCCATTCGGCGACGAGAAATCCGTTGACGCAGACCGGAGCAATCCGGCGGGAGCGAGTGGCTAAGGTCATTGACTCGCTGGCGGTTTTGCCTTTTGAGAACGCGAGTCACGACCCGGAGAACGAATACCTGAGCGACGGGATTGCGGCGAGCCTGATCAATATTCTGGCGACGGTGCCGAAGTTGCGGGTGATGGCGCAGAGTACGGTATTCCGGTACAAGGGACGGGGAATGGATCCGCAAGCGGTGGGCCGCGAATTGAATGTGCGCGCGGTGCTGACCGGAAGAATGATGCAGAGCGGTGGGTCGTTGCGGATTGGAACGGAACTGGTGGACGTAGCGACCGGGACGCAATTGTGGGGAGCGCAATACGATCGCGCGCCGGGCGATATTTTTGCGATTCAAGATGAAATTTCGCGTGAGATATCGGAAAACCTGCGGCTGAAGCTGACGCGGGCGGAAAAAAAGCGGTTGACCAAACGGCAGACGCACGATGCGGAGGCTTACGGGTTGTACTTGAAGGGCCGGCATCACTGGAACCGGTGGACCGAGGAAGGATTCTATAAGGCGATCGAATATTTTCAGCAGGCGGCGGAGAAAGATCCCGGCTACGGGCTGGCTTATGCGGGTGTGGCGGATTCGTACGTACTGCTCGGTTGGAATAGTTATCTGCGGCCGAAGGACGCGTTCCCGAAAGGTAAGGCGGCGGCGCGGGAAGCGCTGCGACTGGAACCGGAACTGAGTGAAGCGCACACGCCGATGGCCGCTGGGTTGTGGCTGAACGACTGGCAGTGGCCCGAGGCTGAGAAGGAATTCGAACGTAGTGTGGCGCTGAATCCGTGCTATCCGACGGCGAGTCATTGGTACGCCGAATATTTAATGACCATGGGGCGGCACGACGAAGCGCTGGCGAGGATGAAGAAGAGCCAGGAACTCGATCCGTTGTCGCTGATTATCAGCGTGGCGATTGGTTGGACGTACTACATGGCCCGGCGTTATGACGAGGCGATTCTGCAGATCCGGCGAACGTTTGAGCTGGATCCGAATTATCCGGTGGCGAACTGGGTGCTGGGATTGGTTTTGCGGAAAATGGGACGATTTGAAGAGGCGATCGCCGAGGGCGAGAAGGGCGTCAGATCGTCGGGAGGAAGTCCCTTGATTCGCGCGGCGCTGGCGCAGAGTCTGGGGGCGGCGGGAAAGACGAAGGAAGCTCGAGAGATTCTTGATGATCTGCTTCGGATGACGGAAAAAAAATATGTTGCGCCTTATTTCTTTGCGGGGATTTACGTAGGATTAGGAGAAGAAGAGCGCGCGATGGAATGTTTGGAAGAATCCTACGAAGAACATTCGCACTGGTTGATTTATTTGCATATGGACCCGGGGATGGATGGTTTGCGGTCGAGTGCGCGGTTTCAGGATTTGTTGCGACGAGTGGGGCTGCCGTTGGGAGAACATTAAATTCTAACGGGCGACGCGCGAAGTCGGAGAGTCGCGCGGCTCACAGGAAATATGATGGAACTTGATCCGAAAAGTGCATCCGGTGCGGAACGGGTGGTGGCGCAGCCGATCGTTGCGCCGCTCACGCGGTCGGCGATTTTTCTGGTAGGCACCCTCAAGCCTGGCGCGGACAGTCGCGCGGCGGTGCGGTCGTTGTGCGCAGACCTCAGCGGGATATTCCGCTCGGTGGAGCATCGCAATATGGAAGCGGGACTCTCCTGCGTGATGGGGATCGGGTCGGAGGCGTGGGACCGGCTATTTGGCGCACCGCGGCCGGCGAAGCTGCATCCGTTTCGGGAGATTCGAGCGGGAGCGCGGCACGCGATATCGACGCCGGGAGATGTGCTGTTCCACATCCGGGCGAAGCACATGGATTTATGCTTCGAGCTGACGACGCAGATCATGGAGCGCGCCGGCGACTTTATGGCGGCGGTGGACGAAGTGCATGGCTTCCGTTATTTCGACGAGCGCGATCTGGTGGGGTTCGTGGACGGGACGGAAAATCCTCGAGGTGCGGCGGCGAGTGAGGCGGTGCTGATTGGCCAGGAAGACGCGGCATTTGCCGGCGGCAGTTACGTGATGGTGCAGAAATATCTGCACGATATGAAGGGCTGGAATGCGCTGTCGACGGAAGCGCAGGAAAAAATCATTGGGCGCAAGAAAATGTCGGATATCGAATTAGATGAGGCAGTGAAGCCGACTTCGTCGCATAGCTCGCTAACCACGATTGAAGAGGATGGGAAAGAGATGAAAATCCTGCGCGACAACATGCCTTTTGGTTCGGCGGCGCAGGGCGAATTTGGGACGTATTTCATCGGCTACAGCCGATCGCCCAGCACGGTGGAACAGATGCTCGAAAATATGTTTGTCGGGCGGCCGCCCGGCAACTATGACCGGTTGCTGGATTTCAGCCGGGCGGTGACGGGGAGCTTGTTCTTCGTGCCGTCGGCGACATTTCTGGACGACGTGAGCGAGTAAGTCTTTTACACCCACAATCGTCAGGTTGGTTTCCCTTCTCGATTACTTAACCTTGCCGGAAGATTCGGGCCGCTGGTTGTTGCAATTCGTCACGACGCCTGGCCGTGGCGCTAGGGTTTGGTTTGGCGCGCGATTTGCCCGAGGTGATAGCCGAGGCGATTTTCGAAATCGCCGGGGGTTTGAAAGCCGCGGGCCATCAGGGCTTGGACCCGAGCTTGCGCACCGGGTCGGCTGACCGAGGAGATGAAGGCGTCCCAGTTGGCACCGATCTCGACATCCGGCGGGAGGCTGGCATCGACGAGGCGCTTGAGGGTAGTGATGGCCCATTTGTCGAAGCCGGCGATGCGAGTGGCGAGGGCGTCGACGAAGGCGTCAAGTTCGGCGTCGGGCAGGGCGCGATTCACGTAGCCGTAGGCTTCGGCTTGGTCGGCGCGGAAGTCGTCGCCGCTCAAGAGGACTTCGAGGGCGCGGTTGCGGCCGATGAGCCGAGGCAGGCGAGCCATTGGACCGCCGCCGGGCACGAGCCCGACGCCCACCTCCCACTGCGACAGGATGGCTTTTTCGCGGCTGGCGAAACTCATGTCGCAGGCGAGGGTGAGTTCGCTGCCGTTGCCGGTGGCGCGGCCGCGGATCAAGGCGATGGAGGCGACGGGCGCGCGGGTGAGGCGCACGAAAAAGTCCGGCCAGGGCGGCAATCCGGTGGGGCCGGGTGGCATGGAGATCAAGTCCTGCATGTTGCCGGTGAAATCGGAGTGATTCAGGAAGTAGCCGTTGACCGCGCTGTCGAAGACCACGACGCGGACCTGCTCGTCGGCTTCGAGCGCGGTGATGACGTCCTGAAACTGGCCGATCATTTCCGGGATCATGACGTTGAGCGGCGGGTGGTCGATAGTCACGCGCCAATAGGCGGGAGAACGGCGGGTCAGGCGAATCTGGGCGGGTTTCGGAACTGCGTTTGCAGTGGTCATTGGATTCTCCTCGGTATCGGTTGCGATGGATGGCGGTCTGAAGACCGCCGCTACAAAAGCATTTCACGCTATGAGCATCAAGCTCTAGTGCAACAGTACGGCGGTTCGTCGCGCGGTCACCGCAGTAATTTGCCGGCGAAGGTGCTGCACGGTTGGAGCCTGGAGTCGAGGATTTGGATGCAGAGGGTTTTTGGGGTCAGTCAGGAATGCAGGTTAGCCCGGGTTGCGCTGACCGGCGCTGGTGGCTTTGGCCCGGAGCGGCGCGCTGGCGCGCTCCTGTTTCAATTGGTCTTCGGCGGCGAGCCAGTTTTCGATGGCGGAAGTACCTTCTCCCCGGACCAGATAAAGCTCATAAGCCCTGGTCTCGATCTGGTCGTGCGTCGGGAAATCGTCTTCGGCGTGTGACATGGAAGTGTTCCTCCTCGACGAAGTCTAGTCCGCGGATATTTCCAATGCAACCTGTTATTTACTGTCTAGATATGATAGTAACTCAGTGATACCGACAGCGCAAGCGCGGAGTCAGGACGATATTATTTGGGTTGGGATAGCTGTTCGGCCGTGGACAGCGATTCGATCGCCTCCTTCAAGGAGGTTTGAGCTTCAATGAGCGCGAAATTGACGCCGAGATCGCTCGAGCGGGGCAGGATGGCGTTGATCGTCGCCAGGGCGTATTTCACTTCCATGAGCGAGCGGTGGATGCTGAGATTCGGTTCGAGAGGCTTTGGTCCGGCCGTCATAATTGATGCCTTACTTAGATTCCAAGGTACTGTCCGTTCCATCTGACGCAAAAGGGTAGGGGAATTCGCCGGTGATATAGGCCGGAGGTACTGGGAAGGTTGGTTTTCTTAGTTTGTAGCTTTCAGCGAGAGCGAATTGACGGGGTAGCTTACAGAGCGGGGAAAAGTGATACACCACTCTCGACTGAGATTTAAATGAGAATAGTTTGCGACCGCGTCGTTAGCCCAGCAGCCAGTTGACTACCATGTAATTTGTAAGCCACAATCCGCGCAAATGCCAAAGAAACGACTCGAAGCCCCCGCAATCGAAACGCGCATATTCCGTGCTCCAGAGGAAATCGATTCAGCGATAACCAAACTTCGGAGAAGGATCTCTGAGGCTCAAGCGCTAGACATCGCGTCCGCGGTCCGCACCGAGTCCGGCGCTGAATCCGTCGTCGAAAGCAATATTCGAGAGTCGATTCGGGAAGTATTCGGCACGAACTCTTCCGAATTCAAAGAACATTGCCATCTGCGCATGTGGGCGGGTGGGGTGTACATCGACATGGAGCCCGGCGAATTCATTCAGGCGAAGGAGCGGGGCCGCACCGCAGTCATGGGCGTTCTGAATGGTTTGATCGGACGTCTCCAAGAAAGGCGAGACGAAATGGGAACTGGCGAAGCAGCACCGGCCACTTATTTCGACAAGCTGAATTTGCATCCTCGAATCATGGACGTTTCGCGTGATCTGTTCTTAGACGGCCATTATTGGGAGGCAGTCTTTGCGGGCGCGAAGGCTTTGGTCAATTTCGTAAAGGAGCGTTCCGGCCGACACGATCTCGATGGTGCGGCGCTCGTGAGGGCTGTATTTTCTAGAAACGACCCAACCTTGGCCTTTAACGATCTTTCGAACCAGACCGATCTCGATGAGCAGGAAGGCATGATGCATTTGTTCGAGGGCGCAGTCCTCGCTATTCGCAATCCGGGAGGGCATTCGTTTCCTGAAGGTTCCGATCAAAGGGCAATGGAATATATTTCGTTGCTGAGTTTTTTGGCCTATCGAGTGCAAGAGTCGAAACGACGGAAAGCTCGTTGATGTCGAAGTAATCATCGAGTTCCCGGATTGGCGGTCCGCAACCCAGAAGCGGCAATTCATAGACGTACCGGAGGTGACTTATCTCGCGAGTTGTCCCCAGTCAAATCGTGCAGTTCATCGACACGCTGAAAATCCCCAAGGATGATCAGCTGAGGAACCTACGTAAGATCGAGCCGCCCGAATACAACGCGCTGCTTAAGCTTCTCGATCACGTCCCCAGCCACCTAGTCACGTTGCAGGGAGCGGAGTTCAACCAACTAGTCAGGTGCCAATCGGAAATTGAAAATATGCTTCGTGCGTGGGCTGTCGATGATGACCATACTCATCATCGACGGCAGTTCAGCTGTGCTTCGGAGCTAACGCACCCCGTACTGACCATCGGCCGATTGATGGAGCTGTGTCCCGACGAGGCGACGCCGTCAGTCGCCAATTACTTCGCGTTCATAGCGGACAAGGACCTCAGAGAGAACCTGTCGGTTGACATGAACGCGATTGACCTCGCCTTAGCGAACAGCGAGTGGAAGGCCGCAACCGTCCTCGCCGGTGCCCTGAGCGAGGCTCTCTTGCTGTGGCGACTCTCGCAAGACTCACTACCAGGTTTGAAGAGTGCGCTGGCGGCATCATCGCTCACTAAGAAGCCTGACCCATCCAAGCTCGAATGGTGGACGCTACACGAATACATCGAAGTCGCCGCTATGCGAAAAATCTTCCGCGATGCGACTATCGAACAGCTTCGACTTTCGAAGGACTTCAGAAACCTGATTCATCCGGGCCGTTCTCAAAGGACCGGGATGATATGTAATCGCGCTACGGCGCTGTCCGCATCTGCTGGCGTTCTGCACGTATCCGAAGACTTGAAGTAGGGTCCTACTTGAAGATTACCTTGGAGAGTTCCCGGTGGCTTTCGACACCGTTCTCCGCATCGTGTTCATGGCAGAGGGAAACGACTGGATCATGGGATAAACGCCACAAACACAACCGCCGCCGTTCAACGAGCGTCCATCTCGCGCGTCACCACGGAATGTTCTCGTGCGACTTGACGAGGTGATCGTTTTGAACCTCCATAGAAATCCGTACCCTCTTATTGAGGCGATACGCGGTCTGTTGAATATCTACCGAGCCGCCCAGCGTGAAGTTCACGACTCCGACGTACACTCCGCACGGCACATGCAGCATGTCCCACTTCCAGCTATACAAGATTGATGTGGCGGTTCGATCTTTCTCTTCCATCTCGGCGTGCCTATGCACGGCAGCCCCTGTGTCCCAGTTGAAGACGGTCAGCGCGGGCGTTTCTTCTACCGTCCACCCCTCAGGTAGCGGACTTATGAGTAGTTGCCAGTCGTAGTTCGGAACCGAGACCGCTTCTCTAAAGCCCATGCCTTTCTCGATCATCGCTTCCGACTGCTTGTAGGCTTCTGTGCCTACCAACTCCATCGTCTTCTCCGGCGTGTGCGCGGGGTCAATAGCGGTCGCCCAATGTGTGTAATCCCCGAGAGCACCAGCGACGGGCGGACTGAAAGTTCTCGTGGGTCGCAGATAGAACTGAGGCAATTCTGGGATCATCAACGTGACCGCATTCTGAAATGCGAGTTGCTTATTAATTTCGAGATACTTGGCATCCAGCTTTTTAACGATGTCGTCGCGCATGAAATGTTCGAGGTGCTTTCGCGCTATGAAGTAACCCAACCAAGTTCCGGCTGCGGCAAGCAGCACGTCGAACCACTTCTCAAGGAAAAGATTCCACACCCACACTGCGGCGGCGTAAATGAATCCACTACACGAATAGTGCATCTCAATCGGCGTCATGGACGCTGTATATCACGGAGGCAAGGGAACAGGAAGAACAGGTGGGGATTGCCAGACGATGAAAAATAGAAAGAACGTCTCGCCCGTCGTCCAACTCACGACAAGTCGACACCTACCGAACTCCTTCCAAGGTGGCTCAGAATCGGCCCGCCGTGGTCAGTCTTCGACGGCGCGCTTGAACGACGCCAAAGTTTGCATACGCACCGGCACTCCCGCAAGAATGGCGTACACTGCTTTTTGGCTTAGCCCGGACTTACGCATAATTGGTCGCACCCCGATCTTTTTCCCTCTCTTTATATCGGACGGTTCAGCCGTTGCCATCTTCCTACGCTTCTTAAATTCGTGAAGCTTGAAGTCCACCAAGCTTGGGTCTTCGCCCTGTTCCCAATGACGGTCCGTTTCCTTCCCGACGGGGACAATTTCGCCCGCAAGAATTGTGCTTCTCCTGAGCAGCCCAGCCGTGGTGCTGAGACATGTTGCTCCATCCGGTCCCAGAGACTTCGCTTCGGGGTGCTCTAAGTATTGCCTCAAGATGATCTGCATCGATTCGGGAACGACTTTTCGTTGCGACGGGTCTGGCGTCATGCTGATTTGATAGGTCCGACCACCGATTACATCCAACAAGTTGACACCCTTGAGGGTTTTCCATTTAGTTCGATTCGATTCAGGTGGGGTGATGAACTTGAAGTTGGACCGGTCGAACCCCGCTGGGTAACCGCCCAGGTGGTCGGACAGTAGCGGAAAGTAAAAGAAGTTGAATGGCGCTAGCCACTCAGGCCGAATCGTACGCAATACATTTGGCGAAGTCATCGCCATTCGCATCATAGCCGGAAGTTTCAGCCACTCCGGTGGCTTCGATTTGAATCCTAACTCACGCCTGAGTAGCCACTCCCACGCTTCTTTCACCCACTCAGGTGCATCGTCTTTATCTCCACCCTGTTCTTCGTCGCTACCAGATTCGGTTTCTTTCGGCGCGTGCAAGTAACCCAGCCCGTGACCGCTAGCCTTCACAATCGAAAGATCGGTGCGCGTTTTTGTGTAAAGTGCATATCGCTTCGCGGCAATCGCATACCCAAAAAGTTGACGGTGTGGTTTCCGAGCGTCGGAGTCCACAAAGTTTACGTCCTCGATTTTCAAGAGCGAGGGTACGAGCGACTGATCGTACGGGGATAGTCGGTTGAAACGCTTAGCAATGGACACTACTTCGGCCATTGAAAGGGCCCTGATTGCTGGCTTCCCGCGCTTCGTATGACTTCCGCCGCGACAAGGTATCAAGTCACCCGTCTTTGTTGCCACGATGCACATCGAATCGGTATCGCAGAAGAGATAGTCGCCGCCCGCGTCCTTGATGCATTTCTCCAACATCGCCAGGAGCAACCTGCCGCCTGAGGTGATTAGCGACGCTAGTGGAGGGAAATACCACGTTCCCGTTTTTTCCACGTATTCAGACTTTAGCGTGTAGCGCTTTTCACCTGAGAAAACCTTGATCTCTGTTGGTTTGCTCCTAGTTTCGGAATCAACTTGTACGAAAAGCCCGTAACTCCCGGAATTTGCGACAACCTTTAAAAAGTCTGCGAGCGGTTTGTTCGAGGGCTTATAAAAACTGCGCTGCTCGACTACCCGCACGAAGAAGTCATCTGCACGGGGATCAATCTCAACCGTTCCGTTTAGATTTGTGTTCCGCAGAATGTCCTGTTCTTTCACAGCGATCATACGGACAGCCTTCAATATCTTTGGCGTCTTGCGGGTGAGGAGTGCGGCGGCAACCACGTCTGGCGCTGCGTACCACATAGGATTGTCTGATCGCAGATAGTTGATTCCAATATTCTGGGTACGCCCGTTGTAGACCGTCCTCACTGGGAGAATGTCGTTCTCTGGCTTGACGAGAACGAAAAATGAAAGCTGCTTCCAAAACTCAGGATCAAAAGTGTCCGCGAGAGCTACTTCCGATAGCAATTTTTTCGCGCTTCTCAAACAATTTTCAAAGCGAATCCGTTTCGCCTTGAGCACGGTCCAGTTTCCGAGAAGCGCATTCACCGTTGGGTACTGGCTCGTAAAATCGGTGTGGATAATGGGAACAGGCGTCTTCAGAATTCGGCATTCGGCTCTACCTCCGTAGTAGCTTTGCATCGAAATTCCGTACGCCTTACCGGGAACCCTAAAATGATCCTTCGGGCGGGTGATGCTCATTGCGCTGAGATACGCCTTCGCAATCGACGCGGGCGAATATGCTTCATCGGGGGCTAAACGGATCGGGTGTTGATCGAACTCCGTCATCACTGCGTCGAGCAGTCGATTTGTTGCTGCGACATCCTCACGACAATATTTAATCTCTCGGGGGTTAATAAGCCCGGTCGGCTTGTGTTCCATCTTGCCAATTACGCCAAACGCACCGCATGCACGATCCAAACTGTAAGATTCGTTACGCAAAGCCCACGTAATCGTTCGCAGATCAAGAAAGCGAGATTCGTTGGGCCACTCTTCGGGAACGAGCTTACTACTCAGCTTTATAAAGGCTGTCTTGCTGTTGATCGAAGTCAAAACAATTCGGGGCTTCTTCGGATTGACTTCCAGCTTTCCGGTTTTTCGCCCAGTTTGCGCCGACAACACTAGCGACCAGCCTCCTTTGCGCGTGGCACCGTGCTTGATCGCTAGCCGCGACAGATCGAAGGGCAAATTGAAGCCGACTACCAAGTCTCCGTCTCTGACGGCGCGGAAAAACACCTGATTCACAAAAGCCGTGCGGGTCATCAATTTCAGTTTTAGTTGTGGTGGAGAACGTCGAGCATTGGGTACGTTTTCGATGTTTCCGACGTATTTCTCTAGCGTCCTATGGTCGGAGGGCGTGAGAACGTCAGCGTGAAAAAGACCTTCTTCGATACATCGATACTCCCCTCCGTTAAGTTCGCAACGACAATAGCAACCGAATGTGAGCCTTTGAGTGGGATCGAGAGTTGTTTCGGAGTCGAAGATTAGTGCGAACTTGGGCCACTTGGCCGGAACTCTGCGTTGCCATGCCTTTTTGGAAGGCAGCGGCGCGTGGGCCCGAACGAAAATGTCGTGCGGTTCCTGCACGCCGCTGATCTCCAATTGATCTTAATCCTTCCCGCGATAATGTTCTTCCATCGCGGTTTGGATGATGCATAGAAATACACTGATCGCCCGGGACGCCCGAAACAACCGTCCAAGACGATCAGTGCAAAATGTTAGGTCAACGCCCGATGTTTCCAAGAGACGGTGACAGTATCTGTGATGAGAACGGCAGAGTGGTGCCGTAATCCACGCGATGTGGTTCCGTCCTCCGATGTGGTGGTGTTCCACGCCTTGTCTGGTACCGCAGATGACGCAGATGGGAAAGCGTCGAGAGTGCTGCGAGCGTGTACGGGAGTTCAAGAGCCACCCCCGACCGAATAGTAGAGATTGTCAAAATCCAGCTTTCCGGCTTCTTCAAGCTGGATAAGTTGGTCCAAGTCGGTGACAAGGATGTGACCGCCAACAGTCAGGCCCTTAAACTTTTCTAGTTCCTTGGCGGCCCCATCCTCACCCGCACGAAACGCCCGAACCGCAATTTCATAGCGAGCGTTGCGTGTTCTTTCGCGCGAGCCTCGCACTTCGTCGTACACCGGACCCTTTTCAGTAAGGATTCGCATCCTGGCCTTGAGGGTGTCCGACTTCCTAGCTTTCCACGGTTTTCCCGGACCGCTGCGATACACAGCCGACCCTACTTGTCGGAGAAAAGTGCGCGGCTTAATGTGTTCCAACCGAGTCGCCTTCGACAGAGAGAGTTCTTCCCGACGCATACGTGCCAGCGCGGCGAGAGCCTTTTCGCGTTCTGGCGACTGATATTGGTTTTCTCGCTCCCGACTACGGATGCGACTAACTTGCTTCCTTTTCTGACTCCGCTTGGTCTTTCCTTTGTGAGTGGATCGGCTGGGACGCCGCTGTAACCGCTTTGCAGTCTTCTTTCTGGATTTCTTTACTAGTTTTCGCGTCATCGGCCCACCTTCTTTTGCGGAGCCGATTGGGTGGAGTGATCGCAGCGAATGAAATCAGTCAAGTCGAGCCGCGAAATAAGTCTGCGTCTTCCGACACGAATAGAACGCAGTTCTCCCGAGGCTATTAATTTAGAGATTGTTCTAAGAGAGAGACCCGTGAGGAGTGAAAATTCTTTGCAGCTAAGCAGGACCTTGCAGTCAACCTGATCCGACATTCGACACCTCGAGTGAGTGTCATCTGTCGGTTTCCGTTTGCTCAGCCTGAGCCCAAGCCCCTTTCTGCGTCCTAGCCTCGAACTTACCTTCCGCGTCCGCGCCCCGATGCAAGGGCGAAGTCGGCGTGATCCGTCCTGTGGTCGCGGTTTTCTCTCCGCTCCATTTAGAGGTTAGGTCTCCTGGGGGCTGTACCCATCGGGCGAGTTCAAGCCTCTCACCGTAGGCATATCTACTAAGAGCGCCGTCCTGTCGCTGATTATCACGGTGCACTCCGGTTCTGTCAAGCGCGTCTCCATGCGCCCGCAGGCCCTCAAGCGTGTTATCATTCTTAGAATCATAAGGTTACATAAAATCCAATGGTGGCAGCCGTCTCCAAAACTCACACACCGTGGCTTAAATCAAGTGTGCCGCTCGTGCCTCATCATGGTGTGGTAACGCTATTCGGTTACGGCGTGTCCGCGTTCGTGGACCGAGGACACTTGGTCCTCGAAGATGGCGTCGGCCCGAATCGCCGCATCGCTCGCTTTCCGCGTGTCAGACACGGACTCAGGCGATTAATCGTGATTGGTTCAAATGGATCTGTTTCGTTGGCTGCTTTAAGGTGGCTCGCCGACCAGGATGCCGCATTCGTCATGCTCGAACGCGACGGTTCGGTGTTGGCAACGACTGGACCGGTTCGTCCCTCCGACTCACGATTGCGCCGCGCACAATCGCTCGCCAATACTTCGCACATCGGAACGGAAATCGCTCGGGAACTAATTGGCCGAAAACTCATGGGTCAAGAGCGCGTAGCCCGCGACAAGCTCGAACGTGCGGACGTGGCAAACGTGATAGCCAGCTATCGAACTTCGTTGATGTCCGCGAGAACGATTGCTGACGTAAGGCAGTTGGAATCGATTGCGGCCCAAGCTTATTGGTTGGCGTGGCGCTTTGTACCGATCAAGTTTCCGGAGTCGGACATTAGTCGCGTGCCAATGCACTGGCGGACATTTGGAACCCGTAAATCACCGATAACCGGATCGCAGCGTTTGGCAGTTGATCCATTAAACGCGATGCTTAATTACTCGTACGCCGTCCTAGAATCAGAATCGAGGTTGGCGCTAGCCGCGCTCGGTCTTGATCCGGGAATCGGCGTAATTCACGTTGATGTTCCGAGCCGAGACAGCTTCGCTTGCGACTTGATGGAAGCAGTGCGGCCTCAAGTCGACTCTTATCTCTTTGACTGGGTTAGTCGAGAGCCGCTGCGCCGAAGTTGGTTCTTTGAAGAAAGTGATGGCAATTGTCGGCTTATGGGGAGTTTTGCTGAACGACTCTCCGAAACTTCTGCCACATGGGCGGCGGCGGTCGCGCCAGTTGCCGAGTGGTTGTCGCGAAAGCTATGGTCAACTCTGCGAAAACCCGTGCGGCAAACCCTCCCCGCAACTAGGCTGACACAGAGTCGGCGACGGCAAATCCACCAAAGCCCGACCGGGACAGAAAGTGCGAAGCGCCCTAGAGTCCCGCGAATCTGCACCGGTTGCGGTTCTGAGTTGAAGCGTGGCCGAACGCTCTGCGCCCAATGTTCGAAGTTAGTTTCTCGTGAAAATCTCTTGGTAGCTGCAAACTTAGGTCGAATCGCAACCCACGGCCCCGAAGCGGAGAGGCGTCGAGCCGAAACCCAGAATCGGCAATGCGAAGCTATACGTGAATGGAATCCTATTGACAAACCCGACTGGCTAAACGAAAAGTACTACCGAGAAACGGTGGTGAGGAGCCTGAAATCAATTACGGTACCCGTCATCGCAGCATCTCTGCGCGTGTCTGAGCCGTACGCCACAGAAATTCGTAACGGTCGAGTACCACATCCGCGACATTGGTTGCCTTTATTTCTGCTTGCCGCGAGGCCGCGAAAGTCTGATAAGTGACCAACCATCAATAATACTTGTCCGGTAACGCGTGCGGGTTCAAAGGGTCGGCGCGACGCCATCTAATCAATTGATCCGCCAATGAATCCCCTGAAGAACCGATCTGTTTGGCTGACTCGGCAAAGCCTAGCCAACGTAACGTTCCTGCTGATCTTACCTAGCCAGCGCTTTCAGCTTTGTTTTCAATGCAGGGTGGGTTCGTGCTGAGTGCTGCGTCGACCCATTGAGACCACCCGACTAATCAGGAGTTGAGGCGACTATCAGTCACGCGGCATACTTCGATCCATTTCACCCTGCACCCCGGGCTTTGCCCTCCGTCTGTTGCGAGGTCTAGGCCACGTTGCTCTCGTAGAGCACCTTCAGGAAAGGCGATTGCCACTCGGAAACGTTTTGGGGCGGTTTAAAGCGTGTCCTCGGGTCGAGAATCGCATCGCTAGTGGTATTGATCAAGCCAGAACGCGCGATAGTTTCTTTCCCAGTGAGGGACTATGGCTTGCGGACACCGAGGGCCAATCTCTTCTAAATGCACGAAACGATGAATTAACTTGACTCGATATGACGACACAGATATAAAGCTCGATAATTTGATAGCTCACGGATGTTGGATGC
>Ga0207058_1076_pt1 | contig 20892 bp, 19 predicted proteins | sample Alteio_BWMinCont_34_FD_153271 | JGI IMG/M metagenome (GOLD analysis project Ga0207058, IMG submission 153271) | Enriched cells from forest soil in Barre Woods Harvard Forest LTER site, Petersham, Massachusetts, United States -... | ecosystem: Environmental > Terrestrial > Soil > Temperate forest >...
AGATACTGTAACACATGATATAGCAGGTCGCAAAGCGTATGGATTTTGGCAACATAGTGCTATTACTGGAAAATCGGAGTATTTAGAAAGAAAAAAAGTTAGTTCCTATGGAATTAGGTTTCGCACCAGTGTACAGTATGGTGACGTCGCTGTTGTTCCCATGAGGGATGTTCTAGGAAGATTGTGGAATTATCAGTTGCTTAATGCAGACGGAACTAAAAGACAACCGAAAGATGCCCGTACTGAGGGTTTATTCCATACGATAGGAGCCCCAACGGATGGTCTGCCGATAGGTATTGCAGAATCATACGTGACATCTGCAAGCTGCTTTGAGCTTACAGGGATCCCGGTAGCATGTGTTTTTGGTTGCCAGAACTTCAAAAACATTGCATTAATCCTCAGGCAGCGTTATCCAGTAAGCAAACTGATTATTTTTGCAGACAGCGATAGACATCTTGAAGCACGAGGAGCGGTAAATCAGGGCCTTATAAAGGCCCTAGAAGTCATTAATTCTATCAAGGGCGAGATTGTGCTTGTTTCACCCGATTTTGGCTGCTCAGATGCTCTCAAAGAGCTTACTGACTGGAATGATTTGATTAATCAAAAAGGGTTTGAATATGCACAGACTCAGATAGCAGAACAACTGAAGAAATATAATTTTCATATAAACACCCCTAAAACTATATGTGAATGCGAAAAATAAGAAAGGCTAAAAAAAAAACACAAGAGAACAGAAAAAATCCTTGTAAAATAAAAGCGGATATTTTAGACTCAAGCAGTCTGAGTGCTGCTGAGGTAAATTCAGCCTCAGGATACATTGGGAGAGTCTCTCTCTTTCCGGCCTTTCTTGAATGTAACGGAAAATTTAAGAGAGGCCGGAAAGAGAGAGAAGCTTTCCTAGAACTGATCGTTAGAAAAAAGGAAGTAGCAAACTTAACCCAAAAGGTCAATATGCGCAAAGTGTATTGAATTTTCTGTCCAGCCAATGGGGTCCACTTCAACCCCCAATCCCCCCCTTTGCGTCTCCGCGCCTCCGCGTCTCCGCGATAAAATTCGTTGTGCTCATAGTTTAAAGCAAGTAACTTACGCTTAAGAAAGTGCTAAAGTCGAGTTTGCGCCTGTGTTTCAAAAAAGCGTATGGGGTAAGTTCACGACTTCCTGTAAGAGATCGCCTCCATCAAATGCTCCTGTGTGATTGCCGGTTCACCAGCAAGATCGGCAATTGTCAATGCCACACGCAGCAGCCGATCGCTGGCGCGCGCCGACATCCCAAGGACATCGATCGCCTGGCGCATCACTTCGTGGCATTCGGGCGTTAGAGGACAGTACTGTTTGAGTTCACGAGAATTCATTTGAGAATTGGTCTTATGTGTTTTAAAGCGCTTTGTCTGCCGCTGTCGCGCTGCTTTGACACGCTCGCGTATCACTGCAGAAGACTCCCCAGGTGCCGTTTGAGCAATGTCGCGATACCGCAATACAGGCACTTCTATATGCATGTCAATACGGTCCCAAAGCGGTCCCGAAATCTTACTGCGGTAGCGATCTACCTGGAATAAAGAGTCGATACAGGGTTTGTCAGGATGCCCCAAATACCCGCATGGACAGGGATTCATCGCTGCAATGCAGATAAAATCGCTAGGGAATGTAAAATTGCCTTGCGCGCGGCTAATCGTGACTTTACGGTCTTCAAGGGGCTGACGTAGCACTTCTAATACAGAGCGCGAAAATTCGGGGAGTTCATCGAGAAAAAGGATCCCACGGTGTGCCAAGGAGACTTCTCCCGGCCTTGGATAGGACCCTCCGCCAATGAGTCCGGCATAGCTCACCGTATGGTGTGGAGAGCGAAATGGACGCTGCGTGATAATGCTCTGTCCTTCACCAAGTAGTCCACTGACCGAATGGATTTTAGTGACTTCCAAGGCCTCTTCGACGGTGAGTTCAGGCATAATCCCACCGAGAGCTTTGGCTAGCATTGTTTTTCCTGAGCCTGGAGGGCCTGACAGCACGACATTATGACTACCTGCAGCAGCGATTTCCATTGCCCTTTTGACGTGGGCCTGTCCTTTAATATCGGCAAAATCGATGATCGGTGTGGCGAGAGAAAAAATATTCTCTGATAGTGTGTGGACAACAGGTGTGATAGAATCGGGCTTCTGTAAGAACTGAACGGCTTCCTGAAGAGTATGGATCGGAATGACATCGATGCCAGGCAGGGTAGCAGCCTCATAAGCATTGGCTGCGGGAAGGAGAATCCCCTTCTTCCCTAGCTCTTTAGCTAACATAGCGCTGGCAAGTGCCCCTTGAATCGGACGTAGGTCCCCACCTAATCCCAACTCTCCAACAATCAAATAATCGCGATGCACTTCCGTACCGATGGCATGCATGGCGCTGAGGAGTCCAAGGGCAATGGGGAGATCGTATAAAGCCCCCTCCTTTCTTACATCGCCGGGAGCTAAATTGACCGTACAGATCCCTATTACAGGGTAACCAGCATTCTTGATGGCGGTGAGAACGCGGTCTTTGGACTCCCTGACACCTGTGTCGGGGAGTCCTACAATGACAAAGAGAGTTTTTTCTGCCCGAATGAAATCGACTTCAACTTCGACGGGAACAGCATCCAATCCGATTAAAGAGACTGAATGCATGCGTGAAAATGGCATAATAATTCTTAGCTCAGTTACCTTTAGTCTGTTGACAGCACAAAATAGGCGGGATAAGCAAAATTATTATTATTGCGTGGCACAGCGCTAAGATTGACTTGTTGTCCGACCCTATCCTGCAGATTCACTATCGTGCTATACACGAAAGCGATTGGCAGACGACTATTTGCATCGACAACCATGTAATCGCCGGGTTTGTTTCTAATCACACGCGCATAGGGTTCTATGATGCCGTTCAAAACAACAGCCTGATCGGTTTGTGAGCGGTAAAAATCGTCTATCGTCGTGTTGGAATTCTGTTGACTCCATGTCTCAAACAGAGCTTGCTCTGCAGGGAGCCAGGCAGCCATTTTGCTGTTGATTCCATTGGTGGTGATATCGCGGATATTGCCACCTTTGTAGCCTTTTTGTAGCTGTTGTTCGAGTTGAGCTACCTTTTGCTGCTGTGTTTTGACTTGATCGCTCAATTCGCTTTGAGTCATTTTTGTTTGGGTTTCTAGGAAGGTGAGTTTTTTCTGCAAATAGCTATCTTGCAGCACTTTGAGTTGTTCTTGGGCTCTCGCTGTCTGCTCAGGAAAATCGGTATAGGAGGTGATGATTTTATTGTAACTAGCATAAATAGGGTTCAGGTTGATCTCTGGAAATGGTTTTTGCATTTCAGTCTGACTAGCCAAATCGGCAGAACTTAGTAGGATATTCACCTCGTCGCGTCGTTTTTCGATCGCTGTGATGAGAGCGGCATCGCCAATCTTTTCGACATAATCTTTAGAGATATAAAAACGTGTCGACTTTGGAGGCGAAATTTCAAGCCATTTGTTATTGCGTGAGCTAATTACCCCATTGACTTGATCGCCAGCGCTCAGTTGGGCTATCGTGGGGGCATCGACATCGGGTTCGAGGCGGACATTCACACGATTAGCTTCCACAACATTGTCTAGGACGTACGTGCGAAAAACATAGGCTTTGATATCACTGGGAGGCTGTACAGCATAAAAATCATCTGTTTCTCCAACAACAACAAACAAATCCCCTCGTTTCAATTCACGCACCACAGGGCCATCTAAGCTGGGTTGTTGACGCAATCTCACCTTGCTTTTGGTGATTTTTCCTGTGAAAGCTTCAAAGGGTTTGCTTGGAGTGGATGCCTCTGTAGAGGCGGCTTCAGCAGGCTCCTGGTCGGCATACCCCTGCGCAAAAAACAGCTGCGACATAAGAAACAGAGTGGATAGGCAAAGCTTTACTGATACTCTCATGGTAAGAACTCCTCAAATGATGTTATATGAACGGGATTCTAGCGATTCACCAAATTTATGACAAGCGAATCCGTTAACTTCTTAAAACAGCTAAAATATGCTCGCATCCATGTTTTCCACAGGTGCAGCCTACGGGTTCTCCGAGGTGGACGCTATACGTTTCTTGGGTATCCAAACGATTGGTGACCGAGTAGAGCATATGTCCTGATTCTTTGATATCCCACTGTTGGAATTTTAGGTCGGCATCCGAGACGGGTTCTTCGGCGATGGGCGCCTGAGCGGGAGCAGGGAGAGGCTCTTGGTTGTTGATAGCGCGAGCGAGTTGGCAGTGGGGGCAGTTGCAATGTGGCTCTGCATGGGAGAGATTAGAAATTTCCTCAGGGGCAACAATTTTTGCAACTTGTGCAATTTTATTGATCACTTCTTTCGGGATATTAGGGATGTGGGCATGCGCTGGGTTGTGCTGCATTGCGGAGGCGAATGATTCCATATTGTCGAGGTTAAAGCGAATGATTTCGGTGTGTACAGGGTCTCCACCGTGTTGCATGGCTTGTAGTTGGGATCCTAACTGCACGATCTGGTAGGGGACAGGGGCTAATCCTGGGTGTGCCGATGAAAGGATTAAATACTCAGCGTGGGATTTAAAAATGAGGTGCAAGAGTTCCATAGGTAATCCAGTGACGACAATGGCCTCTCCAGTGAGCATCAGAATGTGGAGAGCATGCTCCCTCATAAATATCGCGCTGACTTCTGTCCAGCTTGTTGAAATAAAAGGGGGTAAGTGAAGAATTTTACTGTTAATTTTCATAGGAGACTCCTTATATTTTAGAATAACGTCCTCATTGTAACAGATCACACCAAAGAGTGTCAACAGAAACTTCATAAAAAGTTAGCAATCGACGTTTTAGAGTGCTAAAAACGAACAAATAAACAAACACTCCGTATTGTCCATTTGTCCATTCAGGTCCACTTAGGTCCATTTGGGTCCATTTATGTCCATTGTCCATTTCACCCTACTCTTGCTCTTTTATTTCTGTCCCTGTAAAATAATGTTTTCTCAAACTCTTTATTTTAAGGTCAACCATGGCAAAAAAAACTTTCGTATTGGATACAAACGTCCTGCTGCATGATCCTGAATCAATTACAAAATTTCCAAGACATAATGTTGTCATTCCTGTGACAGTCCTCGAAGAACTTGATAAAATGAAACGCCTTCCTAATGACCTCGGGAAAAACTCCAGAGCGGTCTTTCGACTTTTAGACTCTTTACCTTCGATGGGAAAAGGGGATTTACACAAGGGTGTGGAATTGAAAACAGGGACAACAGTGCGTATTCAGCTCCAAATTAAAACAGATTATCCCTACGAATTTTCCCTCTCTATCAGTGATAACCGCATCATTATGGCCGCCTATTACCTCCATGACCAGAAGGAAACCGTTATTTTCGTTTCAAAAGACTTTGCCGCCAGAATTAAGGCAGAGGCTTTAGGATTGAAAGCTCAAGACTACGAAAACCTGAAATATGCTTTTGATTCGATCTATAAAGGGATGCAAAAAGTAGAAACAAGCAAATCAAATATCGATGTGTTCTACAAAGATGGCAATATAAAACTCCCCAATATCACCTGTCATCCTAATGAATATTTCGTCATGACCTCTCCAGAGAACTCATCGGCGGTGGGCAAGTATGATCCCACCACAGGAAATATCGAGCCCCTAGTGAAAGTCCCTAACCTATGGGGACTCAAACCTCGCAATGTCGAGCAGCGCTGTGCGATTGATCTTCTTATGCGCGATGACATCAAACTCGTGACGCTGATTGGGCAGGCTGGTACAGGTAAAACCCTCCTCGCATTGGCGTGTGGACTGCGTAAAGTCTTCGACGAAAACCTCTATTCAAGGATTTTGGTGAGTCGTCCGATTGTGCCACTGGGACGAGACATTGGTTATCTGCCTGGGACTAAAGAGGAAAAGCTTTTGAATTGGATGCAGCCAATCTATGACAACCTAGAATTTTTGTGTGATTCTCAGAATCATGAGCCCAATGAGACGATGCGATGGATTATGGAGAGCAAAAAAATCGAAATGGAGGCCGTCACATACATTAGGGGACGTTCATTGCCAAAAATGTATATCATTATCGATGAAGCGCAGAACCTGACCCCACACGAAGTGAAAACGGTTATTTCGCGGGCAGGGGAAGGGACAAAGGTGATTCTTACTGGAGATCCCTCTCAGATTGACAATCCCTATTTGGATAAGGACTCGAATGGTCTTACTTATGCTGTGGGTAAATTTAGTTCATACAAGATCTACGGCCATGTTTTTCTAGAGAAAACAGAGCGTTCCGAGCTAGCGGCCCTCGCTGCCGAAATCTTGTAAAGGACTAAGGATCGTAGATGGCCTTGTCGTGAACGTAAACGTGCCCGTGCCCGTGCCCGATTCCACGGTGCAGGGCTAAGTTAAATACTGTATTTAACTTAGCCCTGCACCGTGGAATCGGGCACGGGCACGGGCACGTTTACGTTCACGACAAGGCCATCTACGGCATCCCTTTTTATGCTTTTGCAGCAGCACGAGCGGCCATACGCATTTTGGTGCGGCTAGCCTTGTTTGCTTTGTAAACGCCTTTTTTTACCCCTTTATCCATCAAACTGTAAATTTCATTCAGTTGGTTTTGGATAACAGCGGCATCGCCCTTAGGAAGGGCTTCGTCAAAAAAGCGAATCGCTGTTTTTACAGACGATTTAAACGCTTTGTTACGCAGCCTGCTTTTTTCGTTCTGAATATCTCTTTTCAGTGGAGTCGGACGTTTTTCCGGCAATTTTTTTTCAGATTCTTTAGACATTGATCCTCAAAAATTAATGTGTTTTTGGTTGCACTATGCAACTGCGGCAAGTGTATCTTAAATGCCGATAATTCGTCAATACAATAAATTCTGATAAGTGCTGGATTTTAAATCATTCGAAAGCGTAGTGTTAAAATTGCGACTTTTCGGAGGAGGTGCTATAACGCAGGCCTTCAGCCTGCAATTGTACTTATTGCATACCTAGGGCGCTGCCCTAGGCTTTTACAATCCAGGGCGTTGCCCTGAAAACAGGTCTTGGAATCAAAAAGGGATGTACTGTTTGGAAAAATCTTTAAATAGACCAAAACAGTTTTCAGGGCAACGCCCTGGGTTGTAAAAGCCTAGGGCAGCGCCCTAGGTATGCTATAAGTGCGATTGCAGGCTGAAGGCCTGCGTTGTAGCACTTCGTCTAAAAATTACTTGGAATTTAAACTGTGAGGTAACAATGACACATAAACAGATTCCCATTGTGATTGCTGAGGGCGATGGTATCGGCCCTGAAATCATGCAAGCAACATTGAAAATCCTTGAGGCGGCGCAGGCTCCGCTGGCGATCACCAAAATAGAAATTGGTGAAAAAGTTTACCTAAGCGGTTCCCCCACAGGAATGGATCCAAAGGCTTGGGATGTCATTCGCGCTAGCAAAGCCTTCCTGAAAGCCCCCATCACAACGCCGCAGGGGGGAGGGTTTAAAAGCCTTAATGTCACGATCCGCACCACCCTAGGACTCTATGCCAATGTACGTCCCTGTGTCTCTTACTCCCCTTTTATCGTCACAAAACACCCCCAGATGGATGTGGTGATCGTCCGCGAAAATGAGGAGGACCTTTACACCGGCATTGAATACCGTCAGACGCAAGACACCTACCACGCGCTCAAAATTATGACGCGTCCTGGTTGTGAAAAAATCATCCGTTATGCCTTTGAGTATGCCCGTACGCATGGGAGGAAGAAAGTTACCTGTTTTACCAAAGACAATATCTTGAAACTATCTGATGGGCTGTTCCATAAGATTTTCGACGAAATTGCTCCCGAGTATCCCGACATCCAGAATGAGCATTGGATCATCGATATCGGAGCGGCCAAGCTGGCAGATACCCCAGAGGCCTTTGATGTGGTGGTGATGCCCAACTTATATGGAGATATTTTGTCGGATGTTGCTGCGCAGATAGCAGGCTCTGTCGGCATTGCCGGTTCTGCCAACATCGGTGTCCATGGAGCGATGTTTGAGGCAATTCACGGCTCCGCACCGCGACGTGCCGGACAGAATGTAGCAAATCCTTCGGGGTTAATTTTGGCTTCTGTGATGATGCTTGTCCATTTGGGACTACCTGAAGTGGCCTCTACAATACATAATGCCTGGCTACGTACCATTGAGGATGGGATCCACACCTATGACATCTACAAAGAAGCGACAAGCAAAGAGAAGGTGGGGACTCAAGGGTTCGCCCAAGCGGTGATTGCACGTCTTGGAAAGAAACCCCAGACGCTCAAAGAAGTGCATTACACCTCTCCCAAGCATGTGACGCACGAGCGTCGCCAAAAGGAGTCGGCAGCACAGCAGAAGGCTCTCATTGGAACAGACGTTTTCATTGCCTTCTTAGGGAAGACAGAGGAGCTACACACAAAGCTGCGGGGATTGGTTCCAGGGGGGATGCAATTGGTTGCCATCGGGAATCGAGGTGCCAAAGTGTGGCCCTCACAGGTTTCAGAGACGTTTTGTTCCGACACCTGGCGGTGCCGTTTCCTCTCCAAACATCCTGGCGGGGCTGTTTCCCATGAGCAGGTCATCGAGTTGCTCAGAAGCCTCTCACAGAACCACCTCGACTTCCTTCATGTCGAAAACCTCTACACCTTCAACGGCCAGGCGGGTTTTCCCGAGTAGAAGAACAATCCAAGGGTGTAGATAAATCTGGAGTGCGGCGACAACTATTCAGGTAGGGTGCTACAACGCAGGCCTTCAGCCTGCAATCGCGTTCTTGACATACCTAGGGCGTTGCCCTGGAGGCGGATCTTAGACTCAAGAAAGTCTACATTCTTTAGGAAAACTCTTAAAATATACTAAATCTGTTTTCAGGGCAACGCCCTGGGTTGTAAAAGCCTAGGGCATCGCCCTAGGTATGTCAAGAACGCGATTGCAGGCTGAAGGCCTGCGTTGTAGCACCCTACCTGAATAGTTACTTTATTTGCCTTTTTAGGCTCTTCTTTCCCCTTCAGCTGGCTTCAAGAACTCTTCGGCAAATTTTTTAGATTGCATCAGAAGGCCTAAATTTTTCGGGGGCATCTTTTTTTCTGTGAGTGGCAAACATGCCCTATAAATAGGTTCTAGAAGCATTTTCTTAATTCCTATCTGTTTCTCTTCATCATAATGACCCAAAGCCCCCTCTAAAAGAATTTGCATCGAGGTTTTTTGAATATGCTTATCTTCTCGCTTTTCATCGTGTTTAGCTATTCTATCGACTTCATTTAAGGATTCAATGAGTTGCTCCATGATTAGCGTTGAGTTGGTTGCTGGAGGCAGAGCAGCGGCCTGGGGAGATTGTTTGGGAGAAGGAGGTGGTGAGGCAGCCTTCGAAGGGGATTGATCTGAATCTGATCCAGAAAGCCGTCCCCACATGTCAGCACCCTTCTGAACGACTCCTTCTTTAAATTCCGTGGCTTTTTGTATCGCTACTCTAGTTCCTTCAGCGATTCCTTCTTTTACTTCGTCAACTTTTTGTTCCACGATTGCAGCAACATGTTCTTTCAAGGTTTCTTTTATTTTAATATCTCCAAGCCTTTGTACGGGTGGGTCAGTGAGATAAGAGCTCACTAATCTTACTTCAACATTGTTTTTTTCGCGTTGTAAAACCAGTAGCATGGGTTCTTTTTCTGTTCCACAGGGGATAAACCACTTATCTCTATCCTTTGTAGTTTGGGCTTCCATTATTTTAATCAGCGCTTGCATTTGTGCGATCTTTGCGATTATTTCAGGTATTTCAGAGGATAGTTTATCCGATTTCGAATGTTCGTTAAATTGAATAGTGGCCAACAGTAGAGGTGTAGAAGGCCTTTGTCTGTCCATTTCTTGGGCAAATAATCTTACTTCGATTTTACCGTGTAGACGTTCGAAAACTAACAACATAGGCATCTCTTTTGTTCCACAGTCGATCACTTTTGTCATATTTTCGCCCATATCTTCCAGTTCCTTCGCAAGACCCTCAACGCCATTAGGAATTTTTAGCAATAGATCTTTTCCATTAAGAGAAAGGAGTTTAAGACTAGTTGATAGACTTTTTTGCAGCTGTCCAACGGTAAATCCTGCTTGCTTAACTTCATCTAGGCGAGTATTAAGGTAAGTCATGTTTTCCTTCATATTTTCAGATTTCCCTATCCCACGTATTGCAGCATCGCGATTACCTTCCAGAGTCATTCCTAGATCAACACAAGTCTTGAAAAATAATTCACAACTTTTACTTTCTTCATGGGTGAGAGGTTCTTTTGGTAATAAGGATTTAAGAATTTGTTTGGCTGCCACGAGTTTTGTTGTGATTTCGATGAGTTGTGAATCTAATTGCCTTTGTTGCTCTTCAGCTTTAGCTTTAGCCGATTTTAGAGCTGCTATTAATTCCCCTTGTTGAGCATCTAACCCTCTGTATTGCTCTTTTAAAGAAGCAAGGCGTTGAGTTTTTTCATCTTGTGGTTCTAGGGCTTCTCGCCATTCACGAACCATCGTTTGATCCGCCTTCATAAGTTTATCGAGATTAGCGCCTTCAATTGGTTTATCCCCATCAACTACTTTTTCTAGATCTGCGCATTTTTCTGTTAATTTTTCGATATTTTTATTGCAATTTAGTTCTGCTTCGCGTAGTCTTGGTAAACCACTCTTTGCTTTCTGAATATAGGCGAGTAATGACTTAATCTGTTCCTCAGCAGTCCTCCCTGCTGGTTGGGCTTCGCTTCCAAGCACTGCTATTTTTACCTTGTTAAACCTTTCCTTCAGTTCTCCGCGCTTCTGATCGAATTTTGCAATTTTTTGAAGGGATTTATTAATAGTTTCTTGGTATTTTTTTCGTATTTCGGGGATCAAATTTTTATATTCTTGATCGGATCCATGCCCAGTTGGCAGGAGTCCAGTCTCACGAGCAACAGCCTGACCCAATCCTGCTACTACATTGTACGCACTCCCAAGGATTCCCCAGTCGCTTACCGTATCAGCTTTTGCAGCATTTTCTCTTTTTCTCTGAAGTTCTTTGGCTTCACTTATGATTTTAGCTTTAATAGCTTCAATTTTTGCTTGTTCTTCTGTTTTGATTTGATGAATCTTTTGCAGTTTCATCAATTCTTCAATGAGTGGGTTAATGTGGTCATCGCCTTGGTCTACAAATGCTATTATAGCAATCTCTTTATGTTTTGAGTCGAGGAGGCTTGTCTGCTCTGCAAGCTTGCTTTTAAAAGCAAGGATTCTGTCCTGATATTTTTTTGGCTGAGCTGCTAAGATGTCAAGACGTTTTGCCAGGCTTTCTTCTAATCGGGTAATTTCTACTCGAAGCGGTTCCCCTCCTTCGACTAGGGAGTCGATTTCTCTTCGTTGCATTTGTTGTTGTTCTGCGGTAGAGTGCCTTAGCGTCTCTTTTCCAGTTTCGATTTCTGTTTTTTTTTTGCTCTAATTCCATTACGAGTTTTTGAGAGGTCTCTATTTTCTTAGCACGGATGGTTTTTTCAGCACTCTCTAACATTTTTTTAAGATAATCAGGGACTCTTTCAATTTCTGGAATCAATGCTTGAACCCCGCTTTTAAGGGACGTTATTTTTTGAGCATCAGCATCTACTCTTTTGGTATCGTCAAATAGTTGTCTATACTCCGATTCTAGCTGTACTAATTCGTCGAATGTATCTGCACTGTATACTTCCATCGAAAAAGCCATAATTCGACTATTTAAGGTTTCAATTTGAGGTTTGAGTTGTTCGAAAATAGCTTTACGTAGCGGTTGTAAACAACGCTCTATTTTTTCGGCAACCAATGTTTTGCGATCTTGTATCCCAAGCTTTTTACCTAGTTCCCACGAACCTATCTTCCATTGACTTATCCTTTCAAGAAGGCGTTCCCATCTACCAGGGTATTGATAGGACAGAACAGTTGCTTTCAAGTCGACCAAGGCCTTGACGGCTTTAATTTCCTTCTCGAGGAGGTCTAAAACTGGTGGTTCTTTTTTGACTACCATAGCGTTAATGGTATTAGGGAGATTATCTTCGATGTTAGGTAACTGAGGTTTTCCTACTACTTCGATTTGTTCGAGTCTATCTTTTTTTCCAGATTTCTTGACACCAGAAGCCTGTTCTTCGTAATTCTGTATTTTTTCTATCAAATCCTGAAAGGTTTCGAAGTCTGGTGGGACTGGTGGTACATTCATATTAAACCTCGTCTATTTTTTGATGTGCGACACCCGGAAGCCTCTCGGCTTGGCGTCTTGCACTTTCTTTTGATAATTTGTCTCGGCCGGACGATAGTTTTGCTCTGATGTCTTGAATATAGCTAAGCAATGAGTCAATGGGTCTCCGCGCTTCGCGAGTTTCAAAGGCCACTATCCCGTTGCTAGAATCTAGTTGGTTTTCCTCTTGAATGGTTGATTCTAATTCCTCAGTCAAATCCTCAAGACGGTTTAGTTTTTTACCTAGTTTATCGAATTCTTGAAAGGATTTGTCTAAATCAGTCTCATTATTTATCTTCTTATGACGAAGAACATTGCATTGGTTTTTAATGTCATCAGCTTCATTCCGGAGGTCCCGGAGGTCTTGTATAGAGAGAGCCTTTATCTCAAGGAGCTCGTTTGTGATTTGCTGGCATAATTTGTCTTCAGAAGGTGTTATTTTAAAAAAATTGTAGATAGTCGATATCATTTTAGGACGTTTAAGGCTTTCTATTTCTACTTGACGTTTTAACGCCCCTAGGATGCGAATAGCTTCAATTTTGTTATTGGGATCTGCATTAAGATCACTCCTGACGATTTTAAAAAGAGCTTCGAGGGTTTTGGCATTTGGCAAAACTGCCTTTTTCCCTGGTTTTGTTTCAACGAATACTAATTCACCCTTTTCCAGTTGAAAAGTGCCGTTAACATGAGATCTTCCTGGGGATTCAGCTCCTATTGCTAGCCGATCCGCCACTTGGTGCATGTTTGATATTTTTACCATTGTATACCCTCTAGTTTATTAATATAAATATATTATAATATTAATTTAATTTTATTGTCAATACTTTATTTTTATTAATGGAAATGGACAGAAATGGACGAACAGCCATGGACGAGCAGCCATGGACAGAAATGGACGATACATGCTTCGTCCATTTTGTCCATGGCTGTTCGTCCATGGCTGTTCGTCCATTTCTGTCCATGTCCATTAATTGTTGTTGATAAATTTGTATAGATTTGGTATGTATAGCTCTTAGGACTATAAGTTTAGTTAGTCCTTGTTCTTTGCATGGTAAAAATTGAAAAAATGCGAAGAAAAAAATATGCCCTTTCAGCTATGTCTCGATGGAGATTGCCGATAGGTCATAGACCCAATCACAGTGGAACCGACAGAGCAAAGAAGGAGGTGACGTTAGTCGATTAAGAGCGCTCGAAACCACAACTTTTGGGATGATTATTTAGAGTAAAATATAGGGCCCGTAGACCCTTCCTCATAGGATTTCGAGGGAAGGGTGCGGGATAAAAAATAAAGAAGAATGCAACGAGGTGTAACAACATTACATGATAAATGATCGCGTATGCCTAACGGGCATTTTTCACTAGCTGCCTTTACTGGCAGGTGGAGATTGTGTGTGAGTACAAAGTACGGCTCACTTGCCCTTGACGACGCTAGAGACTTGGATGGTTCCGCTCAGATGGATAGTGATTTCGAACCACAATTGCAAGTCATCGTCAATGCGCATTATGTTAACGCTTCTGGGCAGTCCCATGCACCTCAAGGTGCTGTGGAAGTTGTTGGAAGCATCACCGTCTCATTCTAAGTGAGATGCAGCGAACACCGGCGACTATCGTAAGATAGTCGCCTTTTTTTTTGCCTAAAATTTCCACAAACTTTCCGTATAGCGGGGAAATTCTTACCACAGAGATCGCAGAGGCACAGAGAAGGCAAATCTTCCTCAGCCGTATGTCCGCACTTAGTAAGAAATATTCATAAGAGAAAAATCTTATTTTTCTTATGAATATTTCCTGCTAAGTGCGGACATACGGCTGAGGAAGATTTGCCTTCTCTGTGCCTCTGCGATCTCTGTGGTAAAATTTTGCCGTTATACTACTAAAAGAGGTGGAAAAAGCCGTTCTGCAAGACAGTTTGCACATCCTTAACTGAATCAGCCACTCGATCTTTGACAAGCCCTTGAATAATAAAATCTGACTCTGCCAAGAGAGTTTTGGCTAATTCGGCCTCTTGGGAGTGGTCTCGGTCCAATTGTTCCAGGTAAAGGACGATCTTTTTTTGGCGGTCGGGGTCCTTGGAAAGCTCTTTCCATGGCAATGCATAGGCTGTGGAGGCAGGTAGGTAGTCGACATAGCACTGAGAGCCTGCATCATAGACGGCAATCGGTTTCCCTTTTTCGTAGCGGAAAAAGTTCTCTTTCCGTTTCCACATCTCTTTGATGAGTGGATCTGTGAAATTAGTGAAGAGGTAGGTTGTCATGATCTGGGAGATATGCCAACACACATCGATACCGACGTAATCAATGAGTTGAAAGATTCCCATGGGGCGCAATAAAAGGTTTTGGGTGATGCTGTTGACAGTGGATATTGCTTGGAAATATGGCATGGAGGCACTTAATTTTCTCACATGATCGCAGGCATTTTTGATTTCGCGGATGAAGTAGCCATTGCCGATAAAACCGGCGATATCGTGGGAAATTACCACGGTTTTTTTGAGACGACGAGCGATCTCCATCGCTTGGAGTTGGAGTTCCTGGGAACATTTTTCGGGAATAATGATCTCCAACAGCTTTTGAACAGCCGGTGGGTTGTAGAAATGGAATCCGATGAGACGTCCTTCTAGATGGCTTTTTTCTTGCAATACCGAAATAGGGATCGATGAGGTGTTGGTGAAATAGTAGGTGTCTGCTGTTGCGTGGTTATCGATCCGACGAAATAGATCGGCTTTTAGATTAACATCCTCGACAACAGCTTCAAAGATCAATTTTGATTGGGCACATTCCTGTGGCGATGTCACGTAGCGGATTTTCTCCATCGCTGTGCGTACAAAAGCCTCGTTGGGGGCATATTTCTTCAAATGGTCATATAGGTATGTTTTGAGTCCATCGAATCTTTTTTCCTCTGTTTCCAGTAGTGTTAGCACTGCTCCATCGACTTTGGCGAGTTCTTGTAGGAGTAGGAGGGCGATTCCGCTCCCCATTTTTCCTGCAGCGCCAAGGACAGCAACGTTCTTCATGAGGATTCCTTAGAATTGTAGGAGTGGCAGCTGGGGCAGCGGGTGATGTTCTTTTCGGGGATATCGAGGTAGGCAAAACGGCAAAATTCGCAGACATACAGTTTTTTTTCGTTAGGAAGGATAGTTTTCTTGCGTGCAGTCCAGTAATAAAAGATCCAGACAAATAGCACGCAGCTAAGAGTCATTCCTAGATAAACCATCAGGGCTGTAATAGGCGACAATTCAATCATACGGCTACCTCTACATTGGGGTCAGGCCTGACATTCTGACATTCGTCATTTGGAAGGGGGGAGATGCCAAACATCGGGATGGCATCCTCCCCCTTCCAAATGACGAATGTCAGAATGTCAGGCCTGACCCCGATACGGTTTGCACTGTCACTCTCTGGGATAAAATGGATTTCTAAAAAACCTTCGGTGACAAAAGCATCTTGATCAGTGGCAAACTGGAAAGCACTCAGCCATTGGGAAGTGGCGGCGTTAGATGGGGTGTCGATAGAGTTAAACCAAAAAATTTTTCCCGTGCGGTTGTCTACCATCACTTGGTAGGTTGCGTGGGTTTCCACTTTTGGATGGACTGTCGGGGAGTGCAGTAGAGGCCTATCCGCCAAGGGACCAGAAACGATCCATCGCAGGGATGGACCAGCGCTCTTTTGTTTCCATGTAGGAGTGTAGACCTCCTCTTCGATCTGTGTGAAGGCGTCAGTCGGTTGCACTTGGGGAGCTTCCCTTGGATATACCCTTGTGAATTGTGGGGAATTGGGTAGTGGAGGGACCGTTGCCGGACGAGGCGGCAATTCGCTAACGATCTCCTGAACCTTTTCTGTGAGGGCGGCCATGCTTGTGTGGCTGTTAGCAGGGACTTCTATCGTGACCGGAGGGAATACAAAGGAATTGGCGGGGAACTGGAAGGGGACAATTTGAAACAAAGTGAAAAAAAGCAGGTGGAAGGCAATAGCAATGGCAAGACCAATCTGTAGCGGCTGTGTCAGCCAATGTTCTTGATTGCGGACAATGACGCTTACCTGGCGATCATTTTTTGAAGACCTTTCCAGTTTTAACATGATTATCCCTCTTGGATCTCTTCTGGATGGTAGACAAGGCGGATGTGTGGAGAATTTTCCTGAACGACCGAGAATAGACGTAAAAAGTTTTCATAGTCTACCCGTCGATCGACACTCAGAACAATCGTGGGCACCAATCCCGAATGCTGCTTTTGTAGGGAGGCGATCTCCCTTTGTAATTCCTCTTTTACTGACCCTAGATCGACAATTGCTTTCTTTGATCCGACATAAATCACGTTTTGGGCATCCATGACAACGAGAATTTGTGTGGTGAGGGGCATCGAGTTGCGACTGAGCGAGGGGTTTTCAATATTGAGAGATTTTAGTGGCAACACATCGGATGTCACGATGAAAAAAATCAACATGAGAAAAATCACATCGACAAGCGGAGTCATATCGATGAAAGAGTGGGTGACTTTTAGACGTGTTTTAAATTTCACAGCCACCTCATCAGTAATGGCTTTCCTCTTCACGGTCAGTCAGCAAATCGACAATTTCCGATGAAGTGGTTTGTATTTCCAAAATAAATCCTTCAACACGGCTCACAATGTAATTGTAGGCAATAATGGAGGGAATCGCGACAACTAATCCCGCTGCAGTAGTGACAAGAGCATATTCCATGGCTTCTCCAATACGCGTTGCGGAAATATCGACAAGGCCGCTCATACGCATTTCTGAAAAGGCTTGAATAAAGCCCAATACGGTGCCAAGCAATCCAATTAGCGGAGCAATATAAGCTATCACTGATAAAATTTTAGCATGCTTCTCCAACTGCGCAATTTCAACGAGTCCGGCCATCTCCATCGCATTCTCAATCTGCTCTTTGGAACGGTTGTGTTTGACGAGTCCCGCCTTAATGATATTCGAAAGGGTCCCTCCTGTCGTCTCACAGACACCAATAGCTTCCACAATATTGCCCTCTTTAATGCTTTTGCGCATATTGATGATGAAAGAATTGCTATCCACCTCCGATTTGCGTAATTGGATGATTCTTTCGATGAAAATAGCGACGCTGAGTACGGAGCAGAAGCCGATGATGATCAGGATAATATTCCAGTTTGAATCTGTAAAAATGTTAGTAAACATAAGTTTTTTCCAATTTTTCTTTTGCTTTAGAGGCCCATTCACCACCCTTTTTAGCAAGGGATTCTAGTTGTTTTCGCGCCAGTTCCGGACGATGATACGCTTCATAGGTTTCGGCGCGCATCCACATGGCTTTGAGGCGCAGTGTGGAGATCGAGGCATCATTAATCACCTTAGAAAGGGTGAGGATCGCCTGATCGTATTGCATAAGACCACTATAACACAGGCTTTCTTGAATCCATAGATCTAATTTTTGTTCGGTATTTAATAAAGTGTTCAATTGGTCGGCTGACTGAAAAGCCTTTAAGGCGGCAGCGTAATCTTTTTGTTGGAGGGAGATCATCCCTAGTTCGTAGTAGGCCCGTGAGAGGTAGTAGGTGTGGGTCACATTGGCTTGGCGGTAGCGCTCGATAACCTGGGAGAACATTTTTTGTGCCTGTGGGTGTTGTTGTTGCTGCATGTACGTTCTAGCGAGCCAGTAGGCGCTTTCTTGTGCGAGGCTGAACTGATCTTCTGCCTTGACGATATCGACAAGGTGTTTGAACACAGTTTTGGCATAGTCTAAGTAGATTTCCCTTTTAGCCCCTTGCGATTCCTCAGCGATGGCTAGGTTGGCTTTGGCCCGCTCTAAAGTCGATTGATTGCGCACAGCTTCATAGTAGTGCATTTGCTCAAGGGGAATGTCACAGGTGTCAAACAGGGTCTCCGATTCCTGAAAAGCATCAATCGCTTCCATGAGGTTTTTCTTTTTAATCCATTTTCCCGCTGCAGATTTTCTGTCTCGCTTGCTATCGAGTCCAATGAGGTAGTAGGCCTCAATAAGAAAAGGATTTTTCGGGTATTTATCCACAAAGTTCTGCAGGTGTTTAATGGCTTGTTTATCGCCTTGTAGGTAGTCCTGGTAGGTATAGTAAGTGAAATAGGCTTCAGGAGCATAGGAGGATTCAGGATATTTTTCAAAGACGGTACGTCGTCTTTCCCGAGCAATGGAAGGGTCTTTCTGGAGTTTATCAGAGCAGAGGGCTGATAAAAATAGGGCTTCACCGCATAGGGGGGATTGGGGGAACGAGGCGACTAACCGTAGGTAGGTCTTTTCGGCGAGTTCATATTGACCATTTTTGTAATACAGATCTCCCAAGGATTTTAAGGCGACATCCCCAAAGTGTTTCCCCTCGCTAGCGGCTGTTAGAGAGCGTTCTGCTTGATCATTCTTATCTTGAAGCTGTGAGAAAACACCATGGAGATAGAGGATTTCATCAGGGTGTTCCATCGCTTTCCAATGGCTGGGGTATATCTCCATGAGCTCTTCTAGAAGCTGGCTGGCTTGTGCGGGATGTTCTCCTTTTTGTAGGGCGATAGCTTGGTATTTTATCGCTGCTGCAGCGAGTGGAGGATCGATCTCTTTGAGTTGCGAAAAGGCTTTTCTGAAAAAATCTGCAGATTGCGCAAAGAGATGTTGGCTTTCTTGTGAATCGGTATTTTTCATTGCCTCTTCCAAGTCGTTGAGGGCCCGTGTGTACCAGAAAACACCCACTTGAGGGTATTTGTCAGTGAGTTGTGTATAAAGTTGTTCCCGTGCTGAGTAGGAGGGGGTCACTTGTGCCATTAACAGTGCCGCCTGGGAATCCTCTTCATTTTTCGATATGTTGAGGAGCTTTTTCAACACAGATTCTCCCAATTCCGTTTGATGGGTGTGGATGTAGCAACATCCCAGTTGATAGAGGGAATGGGAGTACCAAGAATATTTCTCTGGCGACTGTTGGGGGGGAGGATTTTTTCAAGTAGGGAATGGCTTGTGCATATTCGTGCGAGAGGAAATAGGCTTCACCAAGCAAGGCATTGACTTCAAAATGGAGGGGATCCTCTTCAGGGACTTTTTTTGCGAGAGGTGAGAGGGTAGTAATTGCCTCTTGGTATCGATGTTGCGCAAGGGAAATGCGGGCGCGATAGATATTTACTAAAAATTGCAGTCGCGTGTTCGATGTATGGATGGCGGTGAGTTCTTTTAGGGACTCCATGTATTTTTTCTGTTGAAAATGGATGAGAGCCATTTCAAAGAGCGTTTCCTCTTTGTAGGAGGAGGGATCGCTAGATTTTAGGTATTGATGAAATAGGTCTAATGCTTTTTCATCCTGTTGAAGTCGGGCATGGGCCACAGCCTTCAAATAGATCGCCCACGGGTCTTCGATATCGTTGAGAATTTCAAGCACTTTTGGATATTGCTGGGTGGCAATGTAGAGTTGGCCAAGTTGAAGACGGATATGGGAGGCATCGCTGTCGGGTTGCTGCAGTTCTTTAAGATAGAGGGGCTCTGCTTGGTCGTAGAGGCCTGCATCGAATAAGGCTGCTGCCCGGTCGCCTTCTTCTGCGGCAACGCAGCTCCATACCGCAACCAGGCAGATGATGATTTTGTGGCATAAAGACATGGCGAACTCCTTATGCGACACTATACCACCATTTATCTAAACCATCAACGTTGATTTTTTTATGTATAAAAAGTAACCTTGCCCTAAAAAGGAGACTTTAATGTTCTTTAAGATAATATGTACGATTTTTTTGTTTCCAATTGCTGTGTGGGCCAAGTATGAGCTGGCTATTGTTGCCATTTTTCAAAATGAAGCGGGTTACCTGAAAGAATGGATCGAATTTCATAAATTGCAGGGTGTTGAGCATTTCTATCTTTATGATAATTGCAGCGAAGACAATCCAAAATGGCTTTTAGAACCCTATATTACCGCTGGGGAAGTCACATTAATCCCATGGAATTATAAATATCCCCATGGAAATACCAAGGCTTGGAACAACATACAATGCGGTGCTTATAAGCATTGTATGCGGACTTATGGTTCACAGTGCACATGGATAGCAGCTTTAGATTCTGATGAGTATTTATTTTGTACAAATGGCGAGAAATTGCCAAGCTTTTTGAGGGATTATGTGGAGTTTGCTGCTCTTGGTGTGAATTGGCTGGTGTTTGGAACTTCCCATGTGTGGGATGTTCCTCCAGATTTTTTGATGATTCAGGTGCTCACATGTTGCGCTGAGACCAATAATCCGATAAATCTTCATATTAAATCGATTGTTCAGCCAAAATATGTTTCATTTTTTGATCTTCCTCATTGTGCTCGTTACAATAAGCGTGGAAAATATGCCGTTGATGTAAGTAAAAAATACGTTTCTGGCCCCTATACTGAATCGGTACAGGTAGATAAAATTCGCATTAATCACTATTGGCCTCGAACGGAGAAGTTTTTTTTAGAATACAAGATTCCAAGAGCGGCAAAAATGTGGACGCCCGAATTATCAGAGGCTTATAAACAAGATAGGATCAAGTATTCCATCCCGTTCAACGCATCAATCGATACGAGTATTCAGCAATTTGTCCCGGAGCTGCGTAAAAACATGGGGTTGACTCCGTAATGTAGGGGTGTGATTCAGAGGTGTCGGTAAAGGTAGGTCCTTAAAAAGTTATGGCGAAAAGTTATCGGGTCAGGCCTGACATTCTGACATTCGTCACTGGGAAAGGGGGGGGAGATGGCCAAACATAGTCATGACATCCTCCCCCCT